>Ga0315315_10000004_pt1 | contig 208416 bp, 209 predicted proteins | sample M140m3416metaG_FD_203699 | JGI IMG/M metagenome (GOLD analysis project Ga0315315, IMG submission 203699) | Ammonia-oxidizing marine archaeal communities from Monterey Bay, California, United States - M1 40m 3416 | ecosystem: Environmental > Aquatic > Marine > Intertidal zone | place: USA...
GTCCCTATCTGCCATGGGTGTAGAAGAATTGAGAGGATTTGTCCCTAGTACGAGAGGACCGGGATGAACATACCACTGGTGGACCGATTGTGGCGCCAGCCGCAGTGTCGGGTAGCTAAGTATGGAAGGGATAACCGCTGAAAGCATCTAAGTGGGAAACCCACCTCAAAACTAGTTCTTCCTATAGAGCCGTAGTAGACCACTACGTTGATAGGCTGGATGTGGAAGCGCAGTAATGCGTGTAGCTGACCAGTACTAATAGCTCAATTGGCTTGATTTATGCACTGAAAAAAATTTTCAATTCAAACAAACACCAAAAATAATTGATATCATTTTTACATTTGAACTAGGAAAATCCCGCAAGAAATTGCGGGCTCTTTACATATAAATATATTATCAATAAATAATTATGAATCTAAGAAAAGATAAATACAAAAATATCGTAAGATTAAAAAAAAAATTTAATTTAACTGATTTTGATCTTATCACTAATTATGGTCTTTTTAGTGGGGATACTAATTTATTTAAGACTCTGATAATATTTGATTTAATAAAACAAACATCCCAAGTAAAAGGTGATATTATCGAACTGGGTATTCATAAAGGTAATACAAGTTTGCTTATCAAAAAAATATTAAGTATCTTTAAAATAAAAAAAAAATTATATTTGCTAGATCATTTCAGAGGTCTAATTCACTATAATGAAGAAGATACTTATCTTTCAAAAAAATTTAAAGGTCAATATGTGGGTAAAAAAAATCAAATAAAAGAATTTTTAAATTTTTTTAATTTTAAAAATATTACTATCATAGACAAAGACGCTACAACTTTAAAACCTGGTTTTTTTAAAACAAAAAAATTTTCATTAGCTTATTTTGATATGGATTTGTACAAACCAACTCTCAAAGCCCTGATCGCGATAGATAAAAATATTTCAGTTGGTGGGTTAATAGTTTTCGATGAAGGTCACAAAAAATTTTGGTCAGAAAGATTAGCAATTAATGAATTTTTAAAAAAAAATAAAAAATATAAAAAAGTGTTAATTGATAAAAATAGACAACCAGATGTAATTTTAAAAAAAATTAAAAATTAATTTATAAAAAATTTTCAGTATTAAGTAAGGACTATTTTGCTAGAGCACAGTTAGTGCTTATCTTCGATTAATTCAACTATAAAACCTAAAGGTGATAGTAAAAAAATTACTTTTGCACCAGAGAATGCCTTTGCACTTTGCGCTTCACCTAAAGGAACAAATCCTTCACCGCGTAACTTGTTAACTTCTTTCTCAAATGAATTTGTAAGGTAAGCTATATGATTTAAAAAATCTTTACCTCTCTTGAGTGTTCCCAAAACAGGACTTTTGTCACCATAAGGAGCTACCAGCTCATAAAGTATTCCTTTATTATCTTTTAAAAAAATTATTTTTACACCTATATTTTCGTCAATTATTTCCTCACTGGCTGAAACTACATTAAATATTTTCGAAAGAATTTTTTTACCGAAATTAAGATCTTTAACAAATATACCAATATGGTGGAATGTACTCATTATTTACTATCTTTAATTAACGCATATAGATCATCTTTAAGTAAATTTTTAGCAATTTTAAAAAAATCTTGCGCTGTAATCAATCGTACGGGAAATCGGCCTATAGATGTTTTAGTCATTTTTTTGTTACTAATAGCCTCTTTTTCAAGATTAGAAAAATCTAACTCTGTGTTTATATCAAGGTTTCTAACAAAATACCTTACAACAAGATTTTCAAGTGTGCTACCAAGTTTGATGGATCCATTAAATTCTTTAAAAAAACGGTATGGAACATTTAAGGCCTGTTCAATGTAGTGTACAAAAGTTAATCGTTCTAATCCACAACCTAAGGCTATTAACTTCACATCTTTGTTGTAAAGTTTGTCAAATAGAGTTTGATTTCCAAAACAATCTGTTAATCTTGAATTTGCGAAATAATTTGCTTTTTCACCAATACACCCAACACTAAAAATTGGATGATGTGATCTAATAACTCCTTTTATTTGACGGAATTTTTCAGAAAATAGTCCTACTTGAGAGGGAGCCTCTTCAGGTTTGAAGACCTCACCTTTTGTTGCACTATAAGTAAAAGTAGGAACAATCACCGTTCCATTTTCAAAATAAGCTATTAGACACTTGATAAACTCTGACACCGGATCATTTGAATTATCCCAAATATATTGAGCTGCTACTCCAGCATCTCCGTGAATCATGACAGTATCAGATTTATTTAATCCTAAATTCTCTAGAGATTTGCTTATGTCGCTACTCGGAAAAATCATTACCTAAAGCCTTGATTATTCCTCTTACTGATTTAATTTTTTCCATATCGTCGAGGTTGAACTGAACACCATAATGCTGCTCTACAGCTAATATCAAATTAAAGTTTCCCATAGAGTCCCACTCTTTTATATCTCCCATTTTTAGTTCATGAATATCTTTTGGGATTGAGCTATTTGGAAATGTTTTAATAAGTAATTGTCGCAAACTCATTTTTCAATTCTCCTGTAAACTTCTAAATTTGGTATTTTTACATCTTTAATATTAAGATAATAAGTAGCGTTACTAATTTGGTGATGTAAACTTTCAAGACTTTTTTTTAAATGACTATTATTATTAATCTTATCAAAGCCATATGTGTTTAAAAATTCTAAAGCTATAGAGTTGCGCTCAGTTTTGATAAATTCAGTGATCACGTAATTGCCTTTAAATTTAGAAACTCTTTTTATTATTTCTGACAAAATCCATGCTTCAAGGTGGCGACCCAATACTCTACAACTCATTAAGAAAGTATCTACGAACACTGTATCTTTATTAATGCTACGTAAACATACTAGAGCAACTATTCCATGATCACCATAATCATCTTTGAGACGAACGAGAAAAGCAAAATCATTATTACTTTTTTTAAAATTCTCTAAATCAGCTATTGAATGCCGCTTCGTACTTAAGTTGAATTGATTTGTTTTTTTGCAAAGCTGTTCAGCTCTCAAAATATTTGAGTCATCAATTGAAATTGCAGCTGGAGTTAAATTAATTGATTCAAGATAAGTGTTAATGTTAGTTACACTCTTGTAATCTTTATTAAACTTTGCTCGTACTTTATATTGATTGATTTTTTTTTCATCATCTTCTGTAATCTTAAACTTTGTAAAACAATCCAGTGCTTTTATTAGTCTTGGCCAATCAAAAACATTTTTAGGTGTGTCTATAGTTAATACTTGAGGTAAAAAAGATTTCATTTTATCTCTCTCGAGCGGATTGTCATCCCAAAAGACAAAACTGTCTAAACTTAAATCAAGTTCTTTAGCTATTTCTTTTAAATTTAATGATTTTTCACTCCAATTAATTCTATAAGCTACCACGTTCTCTCTTTTTAATTGCATTTCACTGTGGTTATCGAAAACGTTCCAGACATCTTGTTCATTATTTTTACTAGTCAAAACAACGACCACACCTTTATTGATTAACCTTTTTATTTCTTTTTGAAAATCTAAAAATGCAGAGCCAATTCCATCTTGTCCTAATAAAATACCTTTAATACCATCTTCACCTACCACTCCTCCCCATAATGTATTATCGCAATCTAATACCAATACTTTTGAGGGAGCTTTAAAATACCTGTTTAAAGTTTGAAATAAAGAGTCAGTCAGAGTTTTTAAGCCGTTTATTGACAAACGGCATTTAGCAAAATACCAATTTCGATCTGAGAACATTGAGTTTGAACCTTCATTATAAAAAATTTCACTTATATTTAATAAATAAATTGTTTCAAAACTGTTTTTGAGCTGGTTGAGTTCTTTAGTAAACCAATCGTAGAATTGTTTTAGTCTACTGTCTTCTCTCACATTGTCTAAAATATTACCATTATTATCTTTGCCCCAGCATACGATTAATGGTTTTTTAGACGATGATGCTTTATATTTTAATTTTTGGAAAAATAAGGTGAAGCGAGCTTTAATCAAATCAATGTTTTCTTCAGGATTTGGCATTAAATCATCCAGAAAAAGAATTATTATGAGACCCGACTCACTATTATTTAGAAGAGGTGACGTATAGTCACCATGAGATACAAAATTTAACTTAAAATTATCTTTTAATTTATTCCAATGACTATTTGACTCAAGCAGATTAGAGGAACCGCATACGGTAAAAGCATTTTTAAAATCATTCATAACCAATTAAAGCTTTTTATTTTTGAACTTCTAAAAACGCTAGTCCCATCAGAAACTAAAATTATCATATAAATTTAATTAATTTAAGCTTAACACAGATATCTAAAACATCTACAGCCTTATTGATATCAAAGCGCCTCAATTTAGCAATTTCTAAAATAGTTTTATCTCCATCTGCGTAACTTAAAATATTAAACAATATATTTCTTTTCTCTGCATTGGCTATTCCGGCATAACCAATATTTGTAATCAAGTTTCTTTTTCCTAACATCAACTCTCCATAAGGCATGCATCTTTTAATTGGCAATAAATAGTCATGCAATTTAAGAATTTTTTCTAACTCATTTACTGATTTCTTAATCATATCAATGTTCATAAGTTTTTTATTATCATTTGAATTATGAAGTCCTGTATAACTTCTAACATCAGATCTAAAAACTTTACCAACGGGAAAATTAAATCCCGGAGAGTTGAATTGCCTTTCGTCACTTCCAATAGCTGGATCAAATGGCATGAGTGAAATTTTTTTTTTGACATTTAAATATTTAAAAATTTCATCTAAACTTGAGTTTTCATTTTTTGATAATTTATAAGATAATTTTTTTTTTGGCCCTCCTAATCCAGTAAGAACTAGCCCAGCATTTAAATACTTTTTTATTTTTTTCCCGTGACTATGTAAAAAACAAAGACTTCCTATAGTTTCAGGATTAATTAAAAATTGATACGAAAAATTTCTTTTTTTCCAATTTTTTATTTTATTATACAGCCCTATCATTACTAATGGGCCGCTTAGGTTATCATTAGCTAAACTTGGATGACACAAGTATGTAGTGATAAGATTAATTTTTTTTGATTTCCCTTTAAGCTTTGCAAATCCATTAACAAGATGCCCTTTTTTAAACTCCGAATTTATATAACAATGATAAGAACCTCTTTTCAGACCTTTTCTTTGTTTGTGAGACATGCAAAATCCCCAATTCTTTTCATAATAGCTAGTGACATAGGGAACAAATCGAGGATATTTTGGTAATGAGTACAAATTATTTTGTAATTCTTCTAGGGGTAATTTCTTATTAATTTTATCAGAATAACTTGCAACATGTAAATTGCAATTTTTATAATCTATAATTTTTTTATTCTTATATTTTATATATCCTTCTTTTATTTTCCATTCATTTGGAACAATCCAATCAAATATTTTTTTTCCACTTTTATATTTAATTTCTCTAATTTTTATAAAATTTTTTAAAATACCAAGTGATTTTCTGTATTCATCACCTAAAAGACTCCTGTTAATTGGAAATAATTTATCGAAGATTTTTGAATAATTAATATTTTTCATAAAATTTAATATAGCATAGACTTAATTTTAAAAACTTGATTTGGCAAGTTATCGTAGAGTGATAAAACCTCCCCAAGAAATTGCGAGTTTTTTTAATATATTTGTAAAGACCAATATTTATTTTTAATCTAATTTAAAAAAGTTCTTTGTGCATACATCCATCTATACTACCAGATCTAGTATTATATATTAAAAAAAACACAAGAAATAAATTATTTTCTTTACTGTTCAAAAATTGAACTTTAAACTGTTCAATAATTGAACAATGAAAAAAGTTAAACTACAAGACAATTTTGAAGTACTAAGAAAAATCCACAAAAATCCTGATGCCTCTCAAAGAAAAATGGCAGAAGAGTTAGGGTTTAGTCTAGGCAAATTAAACTATTGTTTAAAGTCACTTAAATCTAAAGGATTAGTAAAAATTAATAATTTTTCAAAACAAAAAAATAAGATTAATTATATTCAATATATTCTTACCGCTAAAGGAATATCAGAAAGAACTAAGCTGACTATAAATTTTATGAAAAGAAAAATGAAAGAATACGATGATTTGAAGAAGGAGCTCGAGTAGATGTGGGCTATTATTAAAGTTGATAAAAAAAAAATTTCTTTTTTTAAAAGTGAAATAAAAAATAAACTTGGAGAAGAAAGTATTATTTATTCACCTAAATTATTAATAAAAAAAATAACAAAAAATAAATTACGTGAAAAAGAGCACGAAATATTAGGAGATTATTTATTTTGTTATAACAAAAACTTTAGTAAAATAAATTTCCTGAAACAATTGAATTTTATAAAAGGAGTTAAATATTTTTTAAATGGTTTTCAAGTTTGCCAGGGTGAAATAGAAAAATTTATAGACAGGTGTAAGAATCTTGAGGATAAATCTGGTTATATATCACAAGGTCTTTACCAAGAAGAAATTAATAAATATTATAAATTTTCATCTGGCTTATTTGCAGATAAAATATTTAAGATCATTCAATTACAAAAAAATAAAATTGATATTTTAATTGGAAATTTAAAAACAACTGTTAATAAAGAAGAGTTTTTATTTAGACCAGTATAGTTACAAATGAGAAACAGTATTAGTAAAAGCTTACCTTTTACAAAGTGCGGAGCTTTGCCTAAACTATAATAAATAATTAAAAAATGTGCGGAATATTAGGTTTAATTTCAGAAAACAGAAAAATTTGTGAGAATTTTTCAAAGAGATTACCTTTAGAAAGCATCAAACATAGAGGTCCTGATTTTCAAGATTTTGTGAAAGGAAAAAATTTTTATTTAGGTCATTCTCGCCTGTCAATTATTGGCTTGAAGGAAGGTGGTGCCAAACAACCAATCTATAAAAAAAATAAAGTATTAATATTTAATGGAGAAATATATAATTTTAAAAGCCTGAGTAACGAGTTAAATAAAAACGGTCATTACGACAGCGGTAAAAGTGATACAGAAACACTCTTCAATTTTTTATTTCAATATGGTTTGGAAAAAACTATTTCTAAAATAGACGGAATGTATGCTTTTGCATTCTTTGATATAGATAAAGGTGAGCTTTCAATAGTTAGAGATAGAATTGGTGAGAAACCTTTATATTATTCGTCTGGAACAAATTATTTTATTTTTTCTTCTGAGATAAAGTCCATTTTTAAATCTAATCTAAATGATTTTAGCCCAAACGTAGAAATGTTTCACGAAATTCTTCTTAATGGAAAAATTTTAGGCAAAGAAACAGCTTTTAAAAATATTTATGAAATTGAACCAGGAATGTTTTTAAAATTTAAACTTAAAAATCATTCTTACATAATAAGCGATTATTGGAAGTTAGAAGATTTTGATACACTAAAACATGATGTTTCAATGGAGGAATTTGAAGATAAATTTAATGATTGCATAAAATCAAGATTAATAAGCGATGTTCCTATAGCTTCATTAGTTTCAGGGGGCATAGACTCTTCTACCCTTGTTTATAAAATGCTTGAATTAGGTGATCAAAATAAAATTAAACTTTTCTTTGCCGAAAATATAAATCAAGAGATTAATGAAAAAAAAGAGGTAGATTTTTATTTTAATTTTTTAAGTAAAAAATTTAAAGATAAGGATATAAATCTCTTTACTATAAAAAATAAGATTAAAAATTACTGGGATTGCTTAGAAGAAGTAGCCTATTTTAATGATGAACCATGTACTTTTAACAATTTTTATCTTGTTTACTCTTTATCAGAAAATATAAGAAAAAAAAAAATTAAAGTGATTTTCTCAGGCGAAGGTGCGGATGAAATATTTTTTGGATATGAAAGATTTAAAAGAACAAATAGTTTATTTGAAGCAGGAAAAACAAAATCAAATTTAGAAAATATATATTATGGTTCAAACACAAAAGACATAAGTATGATTAATAAGATCTTAAATATTAATTCACTTGAAACAAAAGTTTTAAATTCATCAGCTTGGAAATATTTAAACAAAGTTAGTAGAAAATTTGATCTAAATACAACGCAAATGCTTTTTTCTCAAAAATATAGAATGCAAGCTTTATTACAAAGGCAGGACAGAGCAGCAATGGCCTTTGGAGTAGAATCTAGAGCACCTTTTCTAAAACCTTCATTTGTGAAATGGGTTAATTCAATCAAGTTTTCTCAAAAATACGAAAAAAAAAGTCAGCAAGGAAAATATTTGCTAAAAAAATATATATCGAAATATTTAGATAAAAAAATAATTAATCGTAAAAAAAACGGTTTCAGTAATGATTTCGACCTAGAGTTAAGTAAAAAATATGCTATTGGCAATATAAAAAAATTAATTGATAGTCAAAACAGTTTTACTTCAAACTATTTTGATAAAAAAGAAATTAATAAAATTTTTGAAAGCAAGAAAGAAAGTGAAAAAAATAAAAAACTAATAAGAATTATTCTAAACACAGAAGTATGGTTTAATGTATTTTTTAATAAGAAAAAGAATTTAATATAATGAAAAAATATCAAGTATTTATTAAAGGAGAAACAGTTGATTTAGTTGTACCAAATAAGTACGCTGTGGAAAAAACTCAATGGTATAATTGGTTTAATAATGAAAAATTTACCAGAATTCTTATCAATCACGGTCTTTTTCCAAATACAATTGACAGTCAAAAAATTATTTTAAAAAAAATGATTGAGGCAAATAAAGAAAAAACTGGCCTTTTTTTACTTATGGCTGAAAAAAAAAATCACAAGTTAATAGGTGTTTGCTCATTGTCTAAAATAGACTGGGTAAACCGATCTGCCTATATGGCGATAGTAATGTCTCCATTTAGAAAAAGAAATTTTGTATTTAATTCTGTAGAAACAAAAGCTTTATTAACAAAACATGCTTTTGAAAATCTAAATTTAAATAAAGTTAGAACCACACAAGTATTGGAATTAGCAGAGTGGCAAAAATACAGTAATTTGTTTGGTTATAAAGTAGAGGGAATTCTAAGAAACCATTATTTGAAAGGCAATAAATATTACGATGTTTGTTTGCACTCATGTTTACTTGAAGATTATCTAAAACGTAAAAAAAAATTGGGTGAAAATTTTTGGCCCGGTAAAAAAAGACTTTTTGAACTAATGTTAAAATTTCCCAAAGGAGATATTTATGAAAAAGTGAAAAAACGTATTGCTTTAGAAAATAAAATTTTCGATAAAAAAGTGGAAAAAATACTGATATGAATAATTTTGGACTTAAATTTCACCATCTAGGTATGGCAACAAATGATTTTAAATTATCCATGAATTTATTAAAAAAGGCTGGATACAAAATTGACAAAGTTCGTCTGAATAAAAATTATAATGTAAAAAACGCTATTTGTTCTTCTAAAAATCAACCAAATATAGAAATTGTATCAAAAGTAAAAGGCAAATCACCAATTGATAACATATTAAAAAAAAGTAATAGTTCTATATATCATATCTGTTACATGACAAAAAATTTAAAAAAAACACTAGCAAAACTAAAAAAATCTAAGGTACAAGTGATAAAAATAACTGACTCTTATCTATCCCCTTTTGAAGGTGTTGATGCATCCTTTTTTTTTATTAAAGGAATGGGAATAGTTGAAATAATGGATCAAAATTCATGAAACAATACCTAACTTTAGTAAATAATACAAAAAAAAATCAAGATCTAAAATTATTCTTAAAAGAAAATTGGAAAAAAAAATATAAAAAGATTTTTGAAAAAAAAGGGGCGATTTTATTCCGAGGATTCAAGGTGTCCAATATTAATGAATTTAATTCTGTAGTTAAGTCTATCCATAAAAAGGTTTTAAACTACGAAGAAGCTTCTACACCTCGTAGTAAAATTAAAGGCAAAGTATATACATCAACACAAATTTCACCACAGGTAGAAATTCCAATTCATAATGAAATGTCATACACAACAAAATTTCCTCAAAATTTATGGTTCTATTCAAATAAAGTAGCAGAGAAAGGCGGGCAAACAACTATTGCTAATTCAAAAAAAATTTATGATGAAATTGACTCCAAAATTAAAAAAGATTTTGAAAAAAATAAAATAATGTATATCAGAAGATATGGCTATGGTTTAGATTTAACGTGGAGTAGAGCTTTTAACACAAAAAATAAAAATAAAGTTTCAGCGTACTGTAAAAAAAATAAGATAAAATTTAAATGGATAGATAAAGACAAACTTATAACATGGAAAATAAACAATTTTTCAATATTTAATCCTATTATTAAATCAAAAATTTGGTTTAATCAGGCACATCTATTTCACAAAAGCAATTACGATAATAAAACAAAACTTCTTTTCAATAAGGTTCTTGGAAAAAATTATTTTCCTAGAGATACAAAATTTGGAAATGGAAAAGAAATTCCATTAAATCATCTTAAAAAAATTAGAGGGGTGTTAGAAAAAAATTCAGTAAATGTAAATTGGAAAGAAAGCGATATTTTGATACTAAATAACCTTTTAATTTCTCATGGAAGAAGAAAATACACTGGAAAAAGAAAAGTATTTGTCGTTATGACAAATGATAAATAAAAATGGTTGCCAAAATTAATAAAAAACTTGAAAAAATTTTTAAAAAACACCTTAAGATTAAAAACTTGACCGATTTAAATAAATTAAAAAAATTAAAATTCGGAGATGAATTAGATTCTTTAAGCTTAATTTCAATAATCTCTGATATGTCAAAAGAATTGAAAATTAATATTACAGCTAATCACATAGCAAAAATTAGAAATATACAAGACATAATTGCTCTTTCAAAAAAAGATGATTGAAAAGGCTCTAATAAATAATGCAAAAAAGACTCCCAATAAAATTGCAATTATTTGTGGAACAAAAAAAATAACGTTTCGTGAGTTAATAAATTTAATCTATTCTTATTCAAGCTATTTGAGCGAAATAAAAAAGAAACAACAAATTATTTTAAATTTTAAAAATTCAATCGATTGGGTGGTATATTATTTTTCTATCAGATTTTCAGGACATATCCCGGTGTTGATTAGTAATTTTATGCCCTCCAGCAAAGTTAAATTTATTATTAACAATAATAAAATCAAATATATAATTTGTGATAATAAAATTAAATTAAGTAAAATAAGATATCTTAATAGTCTTGAATCAGTAAAAAAGAAAAAAATAAAAAAAAAAAATATCAAATCAACAAAAAAAAGATGTGAAATAATTTATACATCTGGAACAACTGGTGATCCAAAAGGAGTAAAGTTATCATTAGATAAGTCTTTAATAGTAGCAAAGATGATTAACAAAATAGTTAAACTCCAAAGTAAAACTAAAGAATTAATTGCACTACCACTAAATCATTCAGACGGTCTAGGCAGATTAAAATGTTTTGCAATAAATGGACACACTTTAATTCTGAATGAAAATCCTTACAATTTTGGCTACTTGTTTACGTTATTGGAGAATCATGAGGTTAATGGGTTTTTTATGGTGCCTTCAGGAATAGAAATTTTGAAAAAAATGAATTTTTTAGATTTTAAAAAAATTTCTAATAATTTGAAATTTATTGAATTGGGTAGTGAAAAAATAAATTCAAAAACTCTTAGTTGGGTAAGAACAACATTTAAAAAAACAGTCATTTATTATCACTATGGGTTAACCGAGGCATCGCGATCTGCCTTTAAAATTATTAAATACGGAAAAAAAATACCCCAATTTTACAAAGCATCACCAGGCGTTAAAATAAAAATTTTAAACAAACAAGATAGGGTTTGTAAAAAAAATGAGATTGGTGAAATAGTCATTGAAGGAAGGACTGTCGCAGACGGTTATGCAAACAATCAATTTAAAAATAAGTTTACGAATTTTGGATTTAAAACAGGAGATTTAGCGAAATTTTATTATAAAAATAAATTTATTCTTCTTGGAAGAGTAGACAATGTAAAGAAAATAAATGGTTTAAGCGTCAATTTAAAAGAAGTTGAAAAGGAGATAAACAAACATCCTGACATAAAAAAAAATATTTGTAAATTTGTTATTAGCACCTCCTCAAATAGCTATGAGATAAAGACTAAATATATTTCCAAAAAAAAAATTGATGAAAAAAGACTTCAAAATTTTTTAAAAAATCGATTAGAATATTTTAAAATTCCAAAATCTTTTGTACATACGAGAGTATAAATTATTTTTTTACACTAGATCAAATTAAATAAAATGTATCACAATAACAGTATAATTCGCTCAATAAACTTTATTTATAATTCAATCTTTAAGTATTTAAATAATATTTCAATTGATTTAGAGGATGACGGCGACAAAGAAACTTTAAAAAGACTTAATTCACAAAACTCCAAAGGTTTAGGCACAGTGTGGTTACTCAATTTAAAGCGCTTATATAAAATTTTTATTAAAAATAATTACGATGAAAAAAAATATCATTTTTTAGACGTTGGCTGTGGTAACGGGATTCCATTGATTTATGCTTATAAAAGGTTTAAATTTAAAAGCTATAGCGGATTTGATTTTGAAAAAAAATACGTAGAAAATAGTAAGAAAAATTTAAAAAGTTCTATCAAAAATAAATGCATAATAAATATTTCTCATCAAAATGCAAAAAATTATATTTTACATGAAAATAAACCTTTTTTTATTTTTATGTTCAATCCATTTAATAAACTTATTATGAAAAAGTTTTTAGAAAACAACATTAAAATTTTAATAAAGAATAAATCAGTTATTGCTTATTGTAATTGTATAGAATTAGAGGAAATAAAAAATTTTTGCAATAATATTACTCTTATTAAGAAATATAAGTTAGCATTAATAAGGTTTTAAAATAAAGTCTATAAATTATGTTTAATAATAAAAATATTTTTATATCAGGTGGAACAGGATCTTTTGGACATGCATTTGCTGAAATGATTTCAAAAAAATTTAAACCTAATCGATTAATTATTTATTCAAGAGATGAGTACAAGCAATTTATGATGCAGGAAAAATTTCCTGAAAAAAAATATCCTTTTTTTAGATTTTTTCTTGGCGATGTAAAAGATTTGGATAGATTAAAAATGGCAATGAATGGTGTTGACTTTGTTATACACGCCGCAGCTTTAAAACAAGTACCTGCTGCAGAATATAATCCTATCGAATTTGTAAAAACAAATATTTATGGTGCTGAAAATATTATCCAAGCAGCAATAAATCAAAAAGTTAAAAAGATTATTGCTCTTTCTACTGATAAAGCTGCTAACCCAATAAATTTGTATGGAGCTACTAAGCTTGCGTCTGATAAGTTATTTGTATCGGCTAACAACCTAGTAGGTAAGCAAAACACTAAATTTACAGTAGTAAGATATGGAAATGTGTTAGGATCAAGAGGTTCTGTTGTTCCATATTTTAAAGAATTAATTCAAAATAAAAAAGATTATTTACCTATTACGCATGAAGATATGACTAGGTTTTGGATTACGTTAGACCAAGCTGTAGATTTCGTAATGATGTCTTTTGAGAGAATGATAGGAGGAGAAATTTTTGTACCTAAAATTCCTTCAGCTAAAATTGTTGATTTAGCTAAAGCCATGGCTCCAAATTTAAAAACAAAAATAGTTGGCATTAGACCAGGTGAAAAAATTCATGAATTAATGTGTCCAAATGAATATCATCATCTAACACTAGAATTTAAAAATTATTTTAAAATAATTCCATCTACTAATACCGACGACAAACAGAAAAATTTTTTACTAGACAATACTGGCGAAAAAGGAAAAAAAGTTTCCTCAGACTTCGAATACAACTCAGGTTCAAATAAAGATTTTTTATCGATCAAGCAAATTGATAAAATAATTAAGGCCTTGTAAAAAAAATAATCAAAATTTAAATAAAATGAAAATTAAAACTTTTAAAGTGGGAAAATTTATAATTGGTAAACCTAAAACTGTTTTTTTAATTGCTGAAATAGGAATAAATCACAATGGAAAATTTGATCTTTGTAAAAAAATGATCATAGCAGCTGCTAAGTCAGGCGCTAATGCAATTAAACTTCAAACTATTGAGCCAAGTGAAAGCTATCTAAAAAACACCCCTTCTTATAAAGAATTTTTAAATAAAAATTTTAATAATGAAGAATTATATAAATTAAAAAAAATTACCGAAAAATTGGGCTTAGTTTTCTTTTCAACTCCAGGAGATTTTAAAAGTTTAGAGAGATTAAGAAAAATAGGCGTTAAACTAATAAAAATATCTTCGGGACTATCAACCAACATTCCATTAATCGAACAGGTTTCAAAATTTAATATTCCAATGATAATTTCTACTGGTATGGCTTATGAAAAAGAAATAAAAGAAAGCGTAAAAGCAGCGAAAAAATTTAGTAATAAAGGAGTAGGAGTTTTAAAATGTACTTCTTTATACCCAGCGCCAGATAATACGATAAATTTAAATTCTATCTCGACTTTAAGAGATAAGCTAAAAGTGCCGATAGGTTATTCAGATCATACAATAGATGACCTGACAATATGTAGTGCAGTTAGTCTGGGGGCAACAATTATAGAAAAACATTTCACTCTGGATAATAAGCTTTTAAAAGCAGATCATAAAATTTCAATGATGCCTAAAGATTTTCTAATTATGTCGAAAAAAATCAAAAGAATTTTAGAAATATTAGGTAATAAAAATATAGCTCCAAATTCTTCAGAACAAAAAAAAAGATATAAAACTCATAGATATTTAGTGGCTAAAAGCAATATTTTTAAAGGTGAAAAAATTTCTCTTAAAGATATAGCTTTTAAGAGGTCTTTGAAAAAAATTAAAAAAATAGAACCAAAAGAATACAAATCAATTGTAGGAAAAGTTTCAAAAAAAAATATTAAAGCAGATGAAATTTTAAATAAAAATTTTTTTATTTAATGAAAAACTTTTTAGTAACAACTGATTTAACGAAAAGTTATAGTCCGTCAGGTAAAAATATTTTTCTTGGGCATTGGTGCTTAGTCAAAAGAATTAAAGATTTAAAAAATAATAAAATTACTAGCTACCACTGGAGTAATAAAAAAAAATTTTCTAAAGATAGTTATTACATTGAAAAAACAACTGATAAAATTTGCAAGTTATTAACAAAAAAACTTAATAAAATTCACGATTTGAATGAAGAACCAAATTATTGGAGATTAATTATTTATCCATGGGCTTATAATTATGTATCAGCAATGTATGATAGATGGGAGACAATAAGGATATTTCTAAAGTTAAATAAAAAAAATTTTTACTTCTCATATCAGCTAAAAATTAATGAGAAAAGATTTACCCCAAATAATTTTTTAGATTTCGTAGACAATACTTTCAATGATACATGGAACCATTTAGTTTTTTTGAGAATAATAAAACATATTAATTCTAAAAAGATTAAACTTATAAAAAAAAATTCTAGAGATTTTAATGAAGGCACAAGTAGTAAACCTTACCCAGAAAAAAAATCTATATTTTATTATTTCATATTAATTTACGAATATTTATTTTCAAAATTTGCCTTTAGATTCAATAAAATTATTTTTGAATCTTTTAGTTTTCCAAAAAAAGAGTTTTGTAAAATATGTATGAAAAATTTTATATTTCCTTCTTTTTATAAACTTTTATTTAAAAATTTTGATTTAATAGAGGATTTAGATTTTGAAAAAAGAAAAGCAAAATTTAATATCTATAAAAAAGAAACAAAATCAAAAGATAAATTTTTTAATTTTTTAAATGAAAGTATAATCAAAGATTTGCCAATATCTTATTTTGAAAATTTTTTAAGGATAAAAAAAAAAATGGAATATTTAGCTAATAAAAAAAAAATTATATTTTCTATGAGAAGTTGGAAATTCAACGATCAATTTAAAGTTTGTGTGGCAGAATTGATGAAAAAAAAATCAGAGTATTTTATTTGTGAACACGGAGGAGGGCTTCCGGGAGAATATACTCATACTAGTAATTATATTAGTAAAATTGCTAACCACATTCGATATGATATTAATAATAGTAATTCGAATAATAAAAAAAAGACATACGTGTTAAGTCCGACAATCTCTGCAATCAAAAAAAATGAAATTGATACAAATGAAAATAAAAAATTGAATATCACATTTCATCAAGGAGCAAAATATTCAAATTCACACGACCCAGGAGCAAAAGCAGAAGAAGGCATAAAACAAATTGGAGAAGTATTAAAATTTATTGATTGTCTACCTTCTAAAATAAAAAAATATACGATTCTAAGATCAAAACAACCATATAATCTAAACATTAAAGAAAGATTCATAGAAAAGTTTGGAACTAATAATTTTAACGAGCATACAAAGCAAAATTTTTATGACTTTGCCAGATCATCAAAACTAATGATTGTTAATTACCCACAAACTACCTTTTCAGAATCTATGTATTTTAACGTTCCTACAATCTTGGTATGTAATAGAAAGTTTTGGTTTTTCAAAAAAAAAAGTCTTAAAATGTTTAATCTTCTCAAAAAAAACAAAATGGCTTTTGAAAGTTTTGAAGATGCTCAAAAACATGTTGTGAAAAATTGGGATAAAATTTATTATTGGTGGAACAGCCAAAAAATTCAATACATAAGAAAATTATATTTAAAAGAATTTTTTAACGTTGAAAAAAATTGGTTCAATAAATGGTCAAATTTTATAGCTGTTCAGAAAAAAAGAGTTTTTAACTAACATGATTCCATATAGCAAACAAAGCATAAGTAAAAAAGATACCTTAGCTGTTCTTAAAGTTTTAAGATCAAACTTTTTAACTCAAGGACCAACAGTTAAGAAGTTTGAAGAAAAAATCTGTAAATTTACAAAAGCTAAATTTGCAGTAGCCTGTAATAATGGTACAAGCGCTCTTCATTTAGCTTGTCTAGCTTTAAACCTTCAAAAAGGAGATATTGTTTGGACAGTTCCCAATACTTTTGTTGCTACAGCAAACTGTGTTTTGAATTGTGGGGGAATAATTGACTTTGTAGATATTGATACAGAAGACTTCAATATATCAATTCATGAACTTGAAAAAAAATTAAAATTAGCAAAAAAGAAAAAAAAATTACCAAAAATTGTTATTCCTGTTCATCTTGGAGGGCAACCGACAGATCAAAAAAAAATTTGGCAATTATCTAAAAAATATAATTTTAAAGTAATTGAAGATGCATCACATTCAATTGGTGCAAAACATTTAAAAGAACCAGTCGGAAGTTGCAAGTGGTCACACATAACTACTTTTAGCTTTCATCCGGTAAAAGTGATTACGACAATTGAAGGAGGAGCTGTACTTACAAATGACAAAAAACTCTCTGAAAAAGTAAAATTATTTCTATCAAATGGAATAACGAAAAATCAAAAAGACTTCAAAAATAAAAAAATGAAAAATTGTCCATGGTACTACGAACAACACGAAACAGGCTATAATTATAGAATGAGTGATGTTTGTGCTGCTCTTGGCATCAGTCAATTGAAAAGACTTAAAAAATTTATAACAGAAAGAAATAAGATAGCAAAAATGTACAAAATATTATTAAAAAAAGTTCCATTAAAATTTCAAAAAATTTCTGGAAAAAACCTAAGCACATATCATTTATTAATTGTTCAATTTAATTTAAAAAAAAGTAAATTTAAGTATAAGAAAATTTTTAACGATTTAAGAAGTGCAAACTTTTTTGTCAATCTTCATTATATGCCTATGCACTTAAATCCTTATTTTAAAAAAAAAGGATTTAAAAAAAGACAGTTTCCAGTTGCTGAAAAATATGGAGAGTGCTCATTAAGCCTTCCTGTTTATTATGGTATACCAGTTAAAAAAATCTTTCAGATTTGCAAAAAAATTAAAACTTTTTTTTAAAAAACACTCACATAATGTTGAAAAAATTTGTTATTGGCACAGCGCAATTTGGTAGCAAGTATGGCATTTCAAATACCTCAGGTAAAACTAAAACGAATGAGGTAAAAAAAATTTTATCATTATTAGATAAAAAAATATATTATATTGATACTTCTACAAATTATGGAAAAGCAGAAAAAATTTTAGGTAGTAAAAGAAAAAAAAAAACAAAAATTATTACTAAAATTTCTGCAAAAAAATTATGCTTAAATAAAACTGAGAATATTAAAGAAAAAATATTTAAACAATTAAATCAGTCAAAGAAAAATTTAAAAAATAAAAGTATATATGCTGTACTTATTAATAATGTAGATTTAATGCTTTCAAAAAAAGGATTAAAAATTTTTGAGTCTCTAAAAGAAGCCAAAAAAAAAGGACTAATTAAAAAATACGGGTACTCTATTTATTCTTTTTCAAATCTAAAAAAAATTTGCAATAAAGTTAAACCAGATATAATCCAATGTCCTTATAATATTTTAGACAGAAGATTGATTGAAAAAAATAATTTAAATTTTTTAAAGAAAAATACTATTGAAGTACATGTAAGATCAGTTTTTTTGCAGGGATTATTATTAATGTCAAAAAAAGATATGCCTATGTATTTTAAAAAATGGAATAATATTTTTAATAATTGGGAGAAATGGGTTTATAAATCTAAATTTTCAAAACTCTCTGCTTGTCTTAATTATATTTATAATACAAAAGGAATTGATAAGATCGTAATAGGAGTGAATAATACTGAACAACTAGAGGAAATTTTCAATTTAAAGATGCAAAAAATATCAATTCCCAAACACATCTCTTCAAAAAATGAAAAACTGATAAACCCAAATTTATGGCCAAAAAAATTATAGCAATAGTTCAATCCAGAACTACATCTACAAGATTTCCAAATAAAGTCTTAAGTAAAATTGGAAAAAACACAGTGACTCAACTTGTTTATAAGAGATTAAAAAAATCAAAATTAATTAATGATATAGTTTTTACCATTCCATCAAATTTTAAAAATAATAAACTCTTTCATCATTTAAAAAAATTAAATGTAAATATATTTAGAGGAAGTGAGAGTAATGTCCTTGATAGATATTTTAGAACTGCCACCAAATTTAAAGCATCTATAATTGTTAGAATCACAGGTGATTGCCCACTTGTTGACTCTCAACTTATAGATAAAATTTTACGTCTTTTTCACAAAAAAAAACTAGACTATCTTTATACTCTTCCTAAATCATTCCCAGACGGATTTGATGTAGAGATATTTTCTCATCAAACATTGAGAAAAATAAAAAAAAAAGCTAAAAGCAAATACGATTTAGAACATGTAACGTCATATATAAGAAAAAACCCACACTATTTTAAGATAGAGAGTCTAAAGTACTTCAAAGATTTTGGTTTTATTAAAGTATCATTAGATAAAAAGGATGATCTTTTAAAAATCAGGCGAATATTTAAAAGTTTTAGATCTAATATTTACTTCACTATTAATGATATTTTTAAAACAAATAAATACAAACAATTATTTAAAGAAGATTTGAAGAATAATATTAATTTTTTAAACAAAACTAAAAAAGGGCAAGAACTTTGGAAAAAAGCTAAAAAAGTTATACCAGGAGGAAATATGTTGATTTCTAAAAATCCTGAGAGATATTTACCAAATTATTGGCCAACATATTTTAAATCTGCAAAAGGCTGTAAAATAAAAGATTATGATGGAAATACATTTTTAGATATTTCACTTATGGGCGTCGGAACAAATGTTCTTGGATACGGTAATTCAGAAGTAGATGCTGCAGTTAAATCAGCAATTAAAAATGGAAACATGTCATCTTTAAATTGTAAAGAAGAAATATTACTCGCAGAAAAGTTGGTAGAACTTCACCCGGAATTTGATATGGTTAAATTCGCTAGAACAGGCGGAGAAGCAAACTCGGTTGCAATAAGAATTGCTCGAGCTGCATCAGGAAGAGATAATGTTGCAATTTGCGGATATCATGGGTGGCACGATTGGTATCTTTCAGCAAATCTTAACAATAACAATGGTAAAAACTTAGAAACGCATTTAATTAAAGGTTTAGAAATTAAAGGAGTTCCAAAAAAACTTAAAAAAACTTCATTTCCATTTGATTATGGCAATTACAATAAAATAGAAAAAATTGTTAAAGAAAAAAATATCGGAGTTATAAAAATGGAAGTTTGTAGAAACACAAAACCAGATAAAAAATTTTTAAAGTTTGTAAGAAATTTAGCTACAAAAAATAAAATAGTGTTAATTTTTGATGAGTGCACCACTGGATTTAGACAGTCTCTTGGGGGTCTCTACAAATCAACAGGAGTAATCCCCGATATTGTTATTTTTGGAAAAGCCTTAGGTAATGGATATGCAATTACTGCAATAGTTGGCAAAAAAAATATTATGGAGTCTTCTCAAAAAAGTTTTATAAGTAGCACTTTTTGGACTGAAAGAATTGGACCGACAGCAGCTTTAAAGACAATAGAATTTATGGAAAAACATAAGACTTGGCTTAAAACAGCTAGCATTGGAGAGAAAATTCAAAAAAAATGGCGTCAAATAGCTGATTTAAATACATTAAAAATAAAAATTAATGGAATACCATCCTTAACAAATTTTGTATTTGAGAGTGAAAACAATCAGTCTTATAAAACATTAATTACTCAAGAAATGTTTAAAAATAATATACTGGCATCTAACTCCGTCTATTGTTCCATCAAGCATGATGATAACACCTTGAAAAAATATTTTGAAACACTTAATAAAATATTTAAATTAATAAAAAATTGCGAGGAAGGTTTTGATGTTAAAAAATATCTTCAAACAAAAGTAAGCGTAAAAGAATTTAGAAGGTTTAACTAATGAATAAAAATATACTTGTTGTTGCCGCACATCCAGATGATGAAGTTTTAGGTTGTGGAGGGTATATAGCTAAATATTCATCAAAAGGTTATCAAGTTCATGGTGTTATATTAGCTGAAGGAATTACATCTCGATCAAATAGTAAAAATCTAAAAGATATTAAAAAAATAAAGAAACTTCATAGATCCACAGCTAAATCATCAAAAATTTTAGGATTTAAGTCTTGTAAAATTTTGTCTTATCCAGACAATAGAATGTACAGTGTAGATTTTTTAAATATCGTTAAACAAATTGAGGAAATTATTTTAAAAACCAAACCATCAACTATTTTGACTCATCACATAGGCGACTTAAATATTGATCATCAAATTGCAGCACGTGCCACGATAACAGCAGCAAGGCCACTTCCTAATTCACCAGTAAAAAAAATCTTAAGTTTCGAAACTCCTTCAAGTACTGAATGGAGCTTTGATTTAAATAAGAGCTTTAAACCAAACCACTATGAAGATGTATCAAAGCATATAAAAACTAAATTAAAAGCTTTAAGAGCTTATAGTGGTGAGATGAGACAATTTCCACACCCAAGGTCATTAGATAATGTGGTATCTTTGGGCAAAATAAGAGGAAGTACCGTAGGCCTTAAATTTGCAGAAGCATTTAGAATAATTAGATCAATTCAATAAAAATAAAAGAGAATGAAAATTACACATTTAGGAGCATCTACAATAATCGTAGAACACAAAAAGAAAAAAATCATGTTCGACCCATGGTTAGATGACGGAATTGTATACGGAGCCTGGTATAGATGGCCACCATCAAAAATTTCACCTACTAACATAGGTAAATTAGATTATATAATTATTTCACATATTCATGAAGATCATTGTTCTCCTGGAACCATAAAACACTTAGACAAAAACGCTGAGGTAATAATTATGGATAGACGTCCAAATTTTGTAAAAAAATTTTTGGACTACAACAAATTTAAGTTTAAAAAAATACATTTAATCAAACCTTACGAAATAAAAAAAATATACTCTGACTTAGAAGTAGCTTTTGTCGAAGCAGATGAAGATAATTACTTCTCCTACTTGGTAGACTCAGGAATAGTTTTAAAAACTAAAGATAAAGTTTTGTACAATTCAAATGATTGCTTACCAAGCACTAAAGCTATTAATTTCATTAAGGATAAATTTAAAAAAGTAGATCTAGCATTGTTACCTTATACCGGAGTGTCAGGTTATCCAAACTGTTATTTGAATTTATCACATAAAGAAAAACTTGAAGAAGCGAAAAGGATTTCAGTTGAAAGGTTCGAAATTTTAAAAAAAACCGCTCAAGCAATTAAACCAGATTTAATAATGCCTTTCGCTGATCAGTTCGTTATTGGAGGAAAAAATTCTTATTTAAATAAATATTCACCTCATCCGCCATCAATTAAACATGTAGCAGATTATTTTAAAAATGATAAATCATTAAATTTTCTACTTTTAAACATTAACCAATCTTACGATCTAATTAAAAAAACAAAAAAACCAAATGTTAAATTTAAATCTCACACATCAAAAGAAAGAGAAACTTTTATAAAAAAAATATCCAAAGCAAAATACGACCATGAAAAAATTAAATTAAGTGAAGCTATTTCAGAAGAAAGACTTTTAAATTACGCTTGTATTAGGTTTTTTGGAGAACAAAAGAGGCAGAATTATCGACCCGATTGGAAAATTTTATTTAAAATTAAAGATAATAATGGGGGTAAAAAATTCCTTATTGATTTAAAGACATCAGAATTAAAACAACTTGAAGACGCATTTAGATTTGAAAAAACAAAAGAACCTTGTCTGACAATGAGTATGGACAAAGATGTTTTTGTTTTATTGTTATTAGGCCACATGTCTTGGAATATGGCGGACGGAGCTTTGTTTATTTTGTATAATAGAGTTCCTAATAAATATGATCCAAAATTATTTGCATTCATAAATTATCTTAAAGTTTAGATAAAAAAATAATTAAAATGAATATAGCTTTCAGAGTTGATACTCGCTATCTTTCTGGCGGAGGACACTTTTACAGATGTCTGAACTTAGCTAAAGGTCTAAAAAATAAAAACACTTATTTTATAATTGATAAAACTAGTCTGTATTTTAAAAAAATTTTAACTTTAAATAAATTTAAATATTTTGAATTAAAAAAAAATAGATCAAACTTATTATACGAAAAACATGATAATCAAAATACCTTAGAAATTTTAAAGAATAATAAAAAATTTGATCTAATAATTGTAGATAATTATAGTTTGGGAAAAAAATGGGAAATTTCAATAAAAAATTTGGTAAAAAAAATTTTGGTAATAGATGATCTAAATAGATCTCATGAATGTAATTTTTTTTTAAATCAAAATCTACCAATTTACAAAAAAAAAATTTATAGAATTCCTTCAAATTGTAAAAAATTATTAGGACCAAAATATTGTATTTTAAATCCTATTTACAAAAAATTAAAAAATAAAATAAAAAAGAGAAAAAAAATAAATAATATAATTTTATTTATGGGTGTTACTGATAGTGCAAAACTTACTTTCAAAATATTAAATGCTTTTTTACATGAGGATCTGCTTAAATATAATTTAAAAATAGTAGTTGGAAATAATAACAAAGATTTTGATAAAATAAAAAAATTATCAAAAAAAAGAAAAAAAACAAAAGTACATAAGAAATTGAATACTTTAGCGAAATTAATTCAAAAATCTGATTTAGGAATTTCTAGTGGTAGTAGTGTAATTTGGGAGTATCTTTATTTCTCGCTACCTAATCTAATTTTAAGTTATTCTCATAAACAATCTCCAAACTCTATTTTTTTAGAAAAAAAGAAATATAGTCAAATAATTGGAAACAAGAATATTCATTTAAACAAATTGGTAGAAAATATTAAAAAAAAAATATCAATATTTGAAAAAATTCAACTATATAACAATAAAAAATCTTTGGTTGATGGAAGGGGAACCGCTAGAATTAAAAAAACAATACTAATGAAATAATATGAAAAGAAAAAATATAGTGATCTTGGGAGCCGGTAATACTGTGGATGAGTTATTTCCAATTTTACAAAGTTTATCAAAAAGCAAAAACTATAAAATTGAAGCAATATTAGATGACAATAAAAAATATTTTAAAAAAAAATACAAAGGTATTCCAATAAATATTGGATTAGAAAATGCTAAAAAATATAAAAACTCTCTTTTTGTTTTCGGCATAGGCTCTTATAGAAATAAAAATAATAGAAAAAAAATACTAGACAAAACATGTTTAGATATAGAAAAATTTCCAAACATTATTGATCCGACAGCTAAAATTGAAGATAATGTTGAGTTTGGGTTTGGCAATATTATTTATCCGTTGAGTGTAATTTGTTCAGGAACAAAAATTAAAAACTTTTGCGTTTTGACTTATTTAAATATTTTAGCACACAACGTTACTATTAATTCATTTTCAACTCTAGGATCTAGAACTTCAGTTTTAAATAATGCATCAATTGGAAAAGAAGTGTTCATAGGAGCAAACGTACTTATTGCTGAAAATATTTCTATTGAAGATTATTCAACAGTAATAATGAGTTCAGTAGTTTTAAATAATGTTAAAAAAAAACAATTGGCATTTGGCAATCCAGCTAAAATAATTAAAAATGGTTGAAAATCTTTATAACTTTGAAAAAATTTTAAAACGCATAAGTGTAAATGACGACATATTTAAACCTAATTTAACTACAAAATTAAGCATAGAAGCCGCACAAGATGAGCTAAAAAACAATATCAGTATTTTAGACCTTGGCTGTGGTAGTGGAATAATTGGCATTGCATTAATGAAAAATTTTCCTGGTGTTGAAATGTACTGTTCTGATGTCGATGAAAATGCAATTAAAAATGCGAAAAAAAACTTTAAGAGCAATAACCTTAAAGCAGATATAAGAAGTGGTAATTTGTTTAAACCTTGGAAAGAAAAAAAATTTGACTATATAATAAATGATGTTTCGGCAATATCCAAATTAGTCGCCGAAATCTCACCTTGGTTTGGAAAGAATATACCATGTGAAAGTGGAGATGATGGTACTGATTTAGCATTATCAATCCTTCAAGATGGTCAAAATTTTTTACGTGAAGGCGGCACCATGCAAATACCATTAATAAGTCTTTCTAATGTTGATAAAATAATTGATTTTGCAAAAAGCAAATTCTTATATGTAAAAATAACTAAGTCTAAAAGTTGGTTTATGCCGGAAGAAATGGATAATTTTAAAGATATCTTATACAAATTAAAATCAAAAAAATTAATTTATTTTGAGGAAAAATTTGGAAAATTTATTTGCAATACTTCAATAGCAATATGTAAGGAACCTAAATAAAATGAATAAAAAAGAATTAGCAAAATTAATAATTAAAATAATTAATGATAAAAGTGTTAAAGATTTAAAAGGATATGAGTGGGACTCCTTAGCCCATCTTTCAATTTTAATGGAACTTGAAAAAATTTATCCTGATAAAATTACATCCATAAATGGTATAGCAGAAATGAATACTTTCACAAAACTTGAAAAAACTTTGATTACAAAAAAATTATTAAAAAATGATTAAAGGAGCTTATTCATTTGGTTCCATAAAAGTAGACCTTAGCAAACAATTTGACATTTCTGGAAAAATAAAGTTTGAGGATATCTACAAAAAAACTGGCATCAAAACTATCTATAGAGCAAGCGAGGAAGAAAACTCACTTACGCTAGCTGTAGACGCTTCAAAAAAAGTACTAAAACTGGTTGATGAAGAAGTGGACAGTTTAATATTTGTATCTCAATCCCATGTATCTTCAATTCCTTCAAGTGGAAGCATTCTTCATGAAAAGCTTAATCTAAAAAAAGAATGTTTTGTACTTGATGTTATACAAGGTTGTTCAGGTTTTCCTTATGCTATGATCACAGCAATAAATTTAATTAAGAATAAAGAATTTAATAATTGCTTAATTGTATGCTCAGAGACTTATACAAAGTATATCAATAAAAGTGATAGGTCGACCGCTCCAATTTTTAGCGATGCAGCATCGGCCTTTTTTATCAACAAAAAAAATTTACCATCAATAATCTCAACTTTTTCTTACACAGATGGATCTGGAGGAAAAAATCTTTGTTTAAAAGAGGATGAAAAAGGAAAAAAAAATTTATTTATGCATGGAACAAACGTTTTTACTTTTACAGCTGAAAAAGTACCATTTGCAACTAAAAAAATTCTTGAAAAAGCAAACTTAAAATTAGAAGAGATTAAGTATTTTATTTTTCATCAAGCAAGTTCTGTAGTTTTAACAACGATTAGAGATAAATTAGAAATTAAAAATGAGTTATTTTTTAATGATGCTAGAGATTATGGAAACACTGTTTCCTCAACTATTCCAATTGCATTAATTCAATTAGAGGAAAAAAATATTTTACCTAAAAAACAACCAATTTTAATTATGGGTTTCGGCGTAGGTTACTCACTTTGTGGAGGAATTTTTATTTTTGATTAGAAATTCAAATATTGTGATAACGGGAACAAGCAGGGGGGTCGGATATGAACTTGCTAAAAAGTTTTTAAGTAATGGTAATAAAGTATGGGGATGTTCTAGAAGAAAATCTAATATCCACAAAAAAAACTATTTTCATACTAAAATGAATTTATGTAATGAAAATAAAATTAAAAAATGGGTTAAAAAAATTGAAAAACAAACAAATAAAAAAATAGATATTTTAATTTCCAACTCTTCAATTTTTAATCGTAGTTTAAACTCTTTAGAAGCAGAGTCATCTATAACGGAAACCATAAAAACCAATCTACTGGCCCCAATGATGATAACAAAACATATTTCAAAATGCATGATTCAAAATAAAAAAGGAACTATAATATTTTTTTCATCCATAGCTTCGATTTTAGAAGAAATTGGAACTTCTTCTTATGCTTCTTCAAAGTCTGCTTTAGAATCATTTTCTAAAATTATTAAAAATGAACTAAAAATTTTTAATATTAATGTAAGCGTTTTTAGAATTCTCTATGTCTCAACTGAATTATCTAACAAATTAAATAAAAAAAAAATAATCAATTTAAAAAAAAAATTTAAAACAAATAAATTTGGTACAATTAATAAAATATACAAAAATATTGTAAAAATTTTTGAAGATAAAAAAAATACCCCAAATACAGTACTTTTCGATACTTTAAAAAAAAGCAATAAATAATATGTATAATATATTAATCACATCTGTTGGCGGAACTTTAGCTCCTTTCCTAATTCACAAAATCAAAAATGGAAAATTTAAAGATTTAAAAATAACAGGGACAAATCAAAGCAATAACTGCAATGCAAAATATTTTCTTGATAATTTTGCTATTACACCTAATGGAAATTCTAAAAAATATATAAGTAGTATAAAAAAGATAATTAAAAAATTTAATATCAATCTTTTAATTCCTGGTTCAGATGAAGAAGCGCTTAAGTTATCAAAAAATGCAAATTATTTTAAAAAAAAAAAGTGTATAATTGCAACAGTTGATTTTAAAACCTTAAATATTTTTTCAGATAAAATTAGAACTTACCAAGCTTTAAAAAAAAAAAATTTACCATTTCCAGAATTTGATATTATCAAAAATTCAAAAGAAATAAAAAATAAGATAAAAAAATTTGATAAAAAAAACTTTGTAATAAAACCCTCCTTATCACGCGGTGGAAGAAACGTCCTTGTTGTCAGATCTGATATTAAAAAAGTTTTTTTAAAAAACTTTGGTAGAGAAATCCATGTACCAACTCAAAAATTAAGTGATAAATATTTTTCAATGTATGAAAAAAAATTCTTCCCACTTGTAATATCTGAGAGATTAAATGAACCAACTTTTGATTTAGATATGTTGGGCTTTAAGGGAAAAAGTATAAGAGTTGTTTCCAGGAAAAGACTGAATTCGGCAGAACCAAACGCAGGACATATAGTTAAGAGAATTTCAAAATTAGTAGATATTGGAAAAAAAGTGATCAAAAAATTTAAATTATCTTGGCTTTTTGACTGTGACCTAATGATTGATAAAAAAGGTAATTATAAAATTATTGAGATAAATCCAAGAATGAGCGGAAGCAGTGTTGTTTCAGTGGAAGCTGGGTATCCGCTTTTTGATGATTTGATTTCAATCTCAAGAAAAAAAAAAATAAGAAAAATTAACAAACCTATAAATAAAATTATATTTCCTTATACTTTTTTAGGCTCTATTAATAAATCTAAATGAAAAAAACTTTAATCACAGGAGTAGCAGGTTTTATAGGTTTTTATGCAGCGAAACATGAATTAAAAAAAGGAAAATCTGTAATTGGAGTTGATAACCTAAATAATTATTACGATGTAAAGATTAAAAAAGATAGGCTTAGATTATTAAAAAAAGAAAAAAATTTTATCTTTTTTAAAGAGGATTTAACTAGTAAAAATTTTTATAAAAAATTAAAAAAATATTTGAGAGAAATTGACTCAGTTATACATTTAGCAGGTCAAGCAGGGGTCAGGTACTCTATAAAAAATCCAGAAACTTATATCCTCAATAATATTTTAGCCTACATTAAATTATTAGAATTTTTTAAATTTTCTAAAAAATTAAAAACTATTCTTTACGCAAGCAGCTCATCTGTTTATGGAGAAAAAGGAGAGAAAAAATTATCAAATTTTAGTGTTAATAAACCTGTTTCAGTATATTCGGCCTCTAAAATTAGTATGGAGTTAATATCTAATGTTTATTCTAAACTTTATAGAATGAATTTAATAGGTTTGAGATTTTTCACTGTTTATGGTCCATGGGGAAGACCAGACATGTCCTATTTTAAATTTTTAATTGCAAACAAGAATAAAAAATATATTGAGATTTATAATTTTGGAAAACATCAGAGAAGTTTCACATATATTGATGATTTGATATCAAACTTATTTAAAATTATGAATTTTTACAAAAAAACTAAATCTAGAGGAGAGTCTTCAGTTTTTAATTTAGGAAATGAAAAAACTACTAAATTAATGAATTTTTTAAAAATTCTAGAAAAAATTACTAATATAAAATTTAAAAAAAAATTTATAAAAAAACAAATGGGTGATGTAGAAAAAACAGGCGCCAATCTATACATAGAAAAGAAAAAATTTAATTTAAAATTTGAACATTCTTTAACGGAAGGCCTAGAAAAATTCTACGATTGGTTTAAAAGGTATTAGTATGAAAAAAAATATTAAATTTGGAATTTTAGGTTTAGGTAGGGTTATTGAAAATAGGGTTTATAAAGTTTTTAAAAATGAATTAAAAAATAGTAAAGTTGTCTCGGTATTTGATAAAGATAAAAAAAAAAATTCTAAATATTCCAAATTATTTAATTTAAAAAAAAACAAATCTATTAAAGATTTTTTTAATGCAAGCGCAGATTATATTTACATAGCAACTGAGTCAGGAAACCACGCAAAAGATATAATGAAATGTTTTGAGGCAAATAAAAACGTAATAGTAGAAAAACCTCCAACTTTAAGAATTGATCAGTTGATTAAACTGAGCCTTATCGCGAACAAAAAAAAATTAAAATTTTATGCAATATATCAAAATAGAATGAACAATTCTGTTGAATATCTTAAAAAAAAGATTAATAAAAAATTTATTCAAGATACAGTTTTTGTAAATTTAAAACTTTTATGGTGCAGGGAACAGTCTTATTATAATGATTGGCATGGTAAATGGCTTTACGATGGCGGTGTTATTGCCCAGCAAGGAATTCATTATATTGATCTTCTCTGTTATTTTTTTGGTGAGCCAATTGAATGCGTAAGTGTGATTTCAAATAAATCAAATAAACTTCAAGCAGAAGACACACACTTAGGAATGATAAAATTTAAAAATGATGTTGTGTGTCAAGTTAGCCTCACAACCGCTCTTAGACCAATAGATTTTCAAGCAACAATAGAGGTATTTCAAAAAGAAAAACAAATAAAGCTTTACGGATTATGTTGTAATAAAATAAATGAAACTAACTATAACTCCAAGAAAAATAATAAATTAAACTTACTAAAGAAGTTTTCAGAAAACGTTCCTACAGGATATGGATTATCTCATAAAAAAGTATTTCAAAATATTATAGATTTTGATTTAAATAAGGTTTCAAAAAAACCTCTTAAAGCAATAGATACCTTAAATACGTTAAAATTATTACAAATGATGTATAAAAGTTCAGAGAAAAAATCATGGATAAAATTGAGAGATAAAAACCTTAATTCCAAATTAGGTAAGTAAAAATGAATTTCACAAAATTAATTGACAATAAAATTAATTTAAAAAACAAACAAAAATTTGTAGGTATTATTGGTTCAGAGCCTTCCAAGGGAGCAAGATCTCCAATTTTATGGAACAAAGCTTTTTCAAAATTAAAAATAAATATGAAAATGTTTCCTTTAGATGTTAAAAATCAAAATGTTGGAAAATTAATCTCATCTTTAAAACAAAATAATTATTTTTTTGCTTCTGCTGTAACAGTTCCTCACAAAGAAAGAGTAATACAATATTTAGATGAGATCGATATGCCAGCACTAGAAATAGGATCCGTAAATCTTATAGTAAAAGAAAAAAACAAACTTAAAGGCTATAACACAGACAGCCTTGGTTGTAGGTATACGTTAAACAAAATAAAAAAAAATATTAAAAATATTTTAATAATTGGTTGTGGTGGTGCCGGTAAAGCTTGTATTATAAGCGTGAAAAACAAATATTCAAAAGCAAATATTCATCTTTTTAATAGAGATTTAAAAAAATTAAAAAAATTTTACAAAAGAATTAAAATTAATAAAAAAAATATAAAAATTATTAAAAATTACAATACTTTTAAAAAATTAAAAAAACTTGACCTTATAATTAATACAACTTCACTAGGCTTTGATTTTAATATAAAGACTATCAAATCTAATTTTAAATATTTTTCTCCGATTTCATATTCAGAAATCAAATTAAATAAAATAGATAATTTTAAAAATATAATTATTAACAATATTATTGAGACAGTAGACTTTTTAAAAACTAATTCGAATGCGATAATTTTTGATATTATTTATAAGCCATCTAAAACGATAATTATGAAAGTAGGAGAAAAAATTGGATTGAAATCAATAAATGGTTTAGAAATGAATTTTATGCAAGCAGTAGAAGCATTTAAGATAGTAAATAAAAAGATAAAAATGAAAAAAATAATTAATGCGATGAAATAATGGACAATAAATTTCCCGGGAAAGATATAACAGATAGTGATTTAAAAGATAAATTTCCCTTATCTTCTTCACTCAATAAAAAAAAAATCATCAAAATTAATAATGACATCAGTTTTGGTGGAGATGTAGTGCCCATAATCTCGGGTCCTAACGGAATTGAAAACAAAGATTTAATATTTAGATGTTGCGAATTACTTGAAAAAAATAATTTAAAACTTTTAAGAGGGCAAATTTATAAACCTTTGACGTTTCCATATAGATCAAAAAAATACTATGAAGTTGGTGATGAAGGATTAAAAATATTAGAACAAATAAAAAAAAATTTTGATGTACTTATAGTTTCTGAAGTAATGGAGGTAGAAAAACTAGAATTAATGAAAGATTTTGTTGATGTGTTTCAAATAGGTGCTCGAAATATGCAAAATTTTCCTTTAATCAGCAAAACAGCAAAATATAATAAACCAATTATATTAAAAAGACACTTTGGTTGTTCAATTAGAGATTTACTAGGTTCATCAGAGTACGCGCTAGTAGAAAAAAATGAAAATATTATTCTTTGTGAAAGAGGAGTTTCTGCCCCACATACTCATAAATCAACCAGTCGCTTTATGTTAGACATTCAGGCTATACCAGCAATTAAGGAATATAGTTGTCTTCCAATTATTTCTGATCCAAGTCACGCATGTTTTTGGCATGAATGGGTAGAGCCTCTAACTCTTGCATCTTTAGCAGCCGGCGCTGAAGGCTTAATGATTGAATTTCATCCAGATCCAAGGAATGCCGCTGTAGACCCTCTACAAGCAATAAATTTTGAAGAATTTACAAACCTAGTAAAAAAACTAAGGTCAATTGGATCTTTGCTTAATAAAAAAATACTTTAATGTTTAATCCACTTGTATCAATAATAGTAAGAACCAAAAATGAAGATTTTTGGATAGGAAAATGTTTAAATGAAATTTTTAATCAACAATATAAAAACTTTGAAGTAATACTTGTTGATAATAACAGTAAAGATAAAACTTTAAGTATAGTAAAAAAAAATTTTTCTAAGGTAAAAATCGTAAACTATAAGTCAAAAATTTTTTTACCAGGAAAAGCGCTTAACTTAGGAATAAAAAAAAGCAAAGGACATCTAATAGCAATGATCTCTGGTCATTGCATTCCAAAGAACAATAATTGGTTAAATAATCTTGTAAAGAACTTTAAGAATTCAAATGTAATAGCTTGTTATGGTAGACAAGAACCCTCTGATATTTCAGAACCAAATGATGTAAGAGATTTAACATATCTTTTTGGACTAGATAAAAAAATACAAACAAAAGATCCTTTTTTCCATAATGCTAACAGTATGATAAGAAAATCTACTTGGAAAAAAAATCAATTTGACGAAAAAATTAAACATATAGAAGATAGATTATGGGCTTCAACAGTATTAAAAAAGGGTAAAAAAATAATATACGAACCAGAGGCCAGTGTAATACATTTTCATGGGGTTGGGCATCATGGAAATTTAAAAAGAGTGAGTACAATTTCAAAAATATTAAAAAAAACCGACTCTAAGATCAAAAAAAAACTAATAGTTTGTATTATACCTCTCAACAAACCTATTAAACTTAATGGAAAATATTTAGCAGAAAAGACAATAAACGATTTAAAAAAAGTTAAAGAAATTAGCAAAATTTTTATTAGCACAACTGACAAAAAACTAGGCGACAAAATAAAAGGAAAAAAAATTATTATTTTGCAAAGAGACAAAGATTTGCAAAAAGAATTCCTAGGAATAGAATATGTTTTAAGTAAGACTTATTCACGACATATAAAAAAATTTGACCCATCTCATGTACTGGTCGCAGAAGAAATTTACTTAAACAGACCAAAAAACTTTTTTCAAAACATCATAAACAATTTTGATGATAATTATGAGTCAATCGTACCAATTTTTAAAAATAATAGTAACAACATTTGGAAAAAAGATGATACAGGAATTATGCATCCACTTTTTAAAACAAGTCTGCCTTCTGAATTTGTTGATCATAAAATTTTTGAAGAAGCTAAAGGTCTAGGTACTTTAGTCAAAGCCAGCACATTTGAAAATAGCGGAAGAGAGTCAAATTCACAAAAATTCATTGAGATCGATAAAAAAAATACAATAACCACAAAAGAAATAATCAACATCAATTTCGACTAATAGTGAATTCATTAACTATAATTATACCTGCTAGGTCTGGTTCAACCAGGGTTAAAAATAAAAATCTTCAAAAAGTAGGAGGTAAATCTTTGCTAGAAAAAAAAATAAAAATTTGCAAGTCATTAAAAATAGGTGAAGTTGTAGTTTCAACAAATTCAAAAAAAATAGCTAGACTTTCGAATAATCTTGGAGCAGATGTCCCTTTTTTAAGGCCAGAAAAATATTCAACTGCAAAAGCTTCAACCGTCTCAGTAATATTGCATTACTTGAGATTTTTAAAAAAAACAAAAAGAAAAATTCCAACTTATTTAGCAATTCTTCCACTAACAAATCCATTCTTAGAGAAAAAATCAATCATTTCTGCGTATGAAAAAATACGTAAAAATAAAAAAGTTAATTCAATAATTGCATATACTGATGCTAGAGATCATCCATTTACTTTTATTAAAATAAAAAAAAAATTATTATTTAATATTTTTAAATATGAAGGATCTGTTTATAGCGACTTTGAAAGAACGCAAGATTGGCCCAAGGCATTTATAGGTAGCGCAGCACTAAAAATTACTAAAAGTTCTTTTTTTCTAAAATATTTAAAAAAAAAGTCTCCATTATTCGGAATCAAAACATTCGATCTAAAAAAAACAATGGGTATAAAAATAACTAAAAAAGAAAGCTTTGATATTAATGACAAAAAAGATCTTTCTTACGCAGATCAATTTTTAAGCAAAGAAAAATAAAAATGATTAATTATTTTTCATTGGTAAGAAAGTTTCTTAATGCTAAGTGGGTTTTTGAAAAGCCTAAAAAGAAAAAATATTTAGTGTACGACTCCGAACATTCAGGTTATTTATTTAATTATATACCAAAAAAAGATAGCGCAATATACAATATCAGGTGGGAGGAAATAAATTTCTTTATTTTATATTTTGTAGTAGTGAAATATGGTCTTAAAAATTTAAGAAAAAATTATAAAAAAGTATTTTTTTCCTACACAGATCCAAAAATAGCCATCACTTTAATGAGTAGTTATGTTGCATTTTACGAATTAAAAAATCAATTTCCTAATATCAAAACAATAGCAATACAAAATGATCTAGGAAATCATCATTTACTGAAAATATTAAAAAAAGCAAAAAAAAATTATTTTTCCTGCGATTATTTTCTTTTTTATTCAAATGCATTTAGTAAAATATATCAGAAATATATTTCGGTTAGAAAAAAATCTTTAATTATAGGATCTTTTAGAAATAATTTTTATAACTTCAAATCTACAAATAAAAAAAAAATTGCATTTATTTCTAAATGCAACATAGGACAAAGTGCTTTAAATGAAATTATTTTATTAAAATGCATAATAAAATATTTAAGGAAAAATAAACTAGGTAAGATTGATATTTGTTTAAAAAGTAATCATATTTCAATAATTGAATATTATAAAAAAAATTTGGATATAGAACAAATAAATATAATTCCCAAAAAAAATAGCTACTCTATAGTTAAGGACTATGAAAATATTATTTTTACCGACTCAACTTTGGGATATGAATGTTTAGCAAAAGGAAAAAAAATAATTTCATTTGGCTTGGGCTCTTTAAAAAAAAACTGGTGTATAAAAAATGGTTTTCAACCAATTAACAAATTTGGGTATCCAGAAATTTTTCAAGATGAAGGTTTTTGTTGGTCAAATAGTAGTAATGAGCAAAAAATTAATAAATTATTAAAAAATATTATAAATATGAATCAATCTACCTTTAATAAAAAAATAAAAATGATCAAAAAAAAAATTACTTTTTTTGATCCAAATAATAAAATATTTAAAAAGTTATTATGTGTGGTATAGCCGGTTTTTTCGGAAAAAATAAATATTCACCCGACAAAAGTCAGGTCAACAAATGTCTTAAATTAATGCACAATAGAGGACCCGATGCTAATGGCAAAATATCAAAAAATTTTAAAAATAAATCTTTAGTTTTTTTACATAGCAGGCTTTCTATTATTGATTTGACGAATGATTCCAATCAACCACTTGAAGATGAGAATGGTATTCTTATTTTTAATGGTGAAATCTACAATTATATTGAATTAAAAAAAATTTGTTTAAAAAAAAAAATTAAATTTAAGACAACTTCCGATACAGAAGTTTTACTTAAAATGCTTAATTTATATGGACAAAATGCTATTAAATATTTAGATGGAATGTGGGCTTTTGCATATTTTAACAAAAAAAAAAATAATATAATTTTATCTCGTGACATTTTTGGTGAAAAACCTCTTTATTATACAAGCGATAAAGAAAAAATAATTTTTGCATCAAATCTAAAATACATTGAGTCAATTTCAAAAAGTAAATTTAAATTTAATATAAAAAAAATAGAAAACTTTTTGGCCTTTGGATTTAAAGAATTTGGAAATAACAATCAGACAATTTTTAAAAACATAAAATCATTATTGCCAGGAAATACAATGTTGATAGATCAACACAATAGAAAAAAAATAAAAAAAATTAAAAATTTTGAAAAAAAAAATAGCTCTAAAATCAGCTACAACAAAGCTGTAACTACCCTTAGATCGAAACTTAACAAAACGTTTAAAACAAGGTTTAGAGCAGATGTTTCTTTGAGCAGTCTTTTAAGCGGAGGAATGGACTCAAGTACAATTTCCGCAGTAGCAAAAATGCAAAAAAAAAAAATCTCTTATTTTTCATTAAAACATTTTTCTAAGAATTATAACGAAGATCATTTAATTAATGAAAATATTAAATATTTAAATTTAAATCATAATTATGTGAATATACCCAAAACAAAGAATTTGAATGAATTTAAAAAAATAATGGCCCATTCATATAATGTAATGCCAACTGTTACTTCGCTTGCTTTTGCTATTGTATGTAAAAAAATAAAATCTTTGGGATTTAAAGTTGTATTAACTGGTATTGGTGGAGATGAATTGTTTAAAGGATATTATCATCATTTTTTATCTTTTCTTTATAGTATAAAAAATAAAAAAATTTTTGATAGATATTTTAATCTATGGAAGAAAAATCAAAAGCCATACATAAGATCAAAAGAGTATAAAGACTTTGAAATGATAAAAAAAATTGCAAAAAAAAATAATACAATTCATAGTTTTCATGAAGATAACGAATTAAAGAAATATTTTAAAAAAAACCATAATTTTAAAAAAAGAAAATACTCAAATAATTTCATGCAAAATGCCATAATTAACGACATAAAACATTATTCACTTCCGTCACAATTAGAATATGCTGATAATATTTCAATGTATTATTCCCTTGAAGCTAGATCACCTTTTCTATCAAAAGATATTTTCAAATTTTCAAATAGTTTGCCAGACACATTCTTTTTTAAAAAAGGATACCCAAAAGCAATACTTAGAGATGCGATGAAACCAATAATGTCAAAAAAAATTACATGCAATTTAAATAAAGTTGGATTTTATATTTCCTTCTTCGATTTTTTCGGAAAAGAAATTAATAAAATAAAAAAAATAATTAATAACAGTAAAATATTAAAAAAGATCATTAAAAAAGATAAAATAAAATTATTACTAGAAAAAAAACAAATACAACATTCGGAATCTAAATTTTTATTTTCTCTTCTCAATATTGCAATGATAGAAAGCCTAAGCAAATAATGAATAAAGAAAAAATCTATAAATCTTTTGATATTGCTTTTAACGATTACCTCTCTAACGAAAAATCAAAAAGTAATCATTGGATAGCTCAAAATAAAAATTTTTTAAAAAAAATTAAAAAAGTAAAATTAGAAGATTTCAGAAAAAAAAATATTTTAAGTCAAGGTCTTGATGATCAAGGAAATTTTTTTCCGTTAGTGGAGAATTTAATAGATCTTGCAGATTTATGTGGAAAAAAATTTATCAATGAATTCAAAGAAAATAATATTGGAAACCCAGATAATTGTTACGAGATAAGTGGAGAAAAATATAATTTTAATGATCTTTTTATAATTCAATTTTTATTTAAAATTAAAAAATTTTTAAACAAAGAACCTAAAAGTATATTAGAAATAGGTGGAGGATATGGTGCACTTGCAAATAAACTAAAAAAATTATATCCGAACTCTACTATATATTTGCTTGATTTACCTGAAGCAGGATTATTACAGACGTATTATTTGTCATCAATACATAAAGAAAAAAATTTTTTTTTATACGATGATTTTAAAAAAAAAGAAAATGAGATAAATATTGAATATTTAGAAACTTTTGATTTTGTTATTTTACCACCGTGGTGTCTAAAAAATATAACATTTAAAAATTATTTTGATTTAATTATAAATACCCGTTCATTTATGGAAATCAAATTTGACGAAATTAAATCTTATTTTGATTATATACAAAGAACTATTAAGTCAGACGGTATATTTTACAATGTAAATAAGTATGAAAAAAATACCTCTGGAGATGTAATTAGAATTAGCGAGTATCCATATGACAATTTTTGGAATGTTTTATCGTCTAGCCAGAGTTGGAAACAATCCAATTTACATGAAATTATTACTCAAAGAAAAGAGGTTGAGACAAAAGAAATAAACTTAATTTTATCTAAATTAAAAAAAAACAATCTTCCATTTAAAAAGCCTTCAAAATATAAGCTTGTTATAAGATATTTTCTAGATTTAATTTTTAAATTAATTCCTAAAAAAGTTTTAAATAAATTATTTAAAATTTATTATTAAAATGATCAAAATTATAAAAATTGCAGTTAAGCTTATAAAAAAACCTAAACTTGATTTATTTTTATTTTTTTCTTTAACTGCTTTAGCAACATTACTAGAGATTTTTAGTATTGGAATAATTCTTCCTTTATTACAAAATTTAATGAGTGGAGATCTAAATTTCAGTTTTTCACTTAAGGGAAAAGAGTATTTAGAGATATCAATGCAAAACTTATTTTTTATATTTATATTATTATTTTTTATAAAAAATGTTTATTTAGTTTTTTATTACTGGTGGGTTTCCAAATTCACATGGAGTATATACTCAGGTTCCAGCAGATATTTACTTAATAAATATCTTGCTAATGATTTTTATTTTTTTAAAAAAAACGATATGTCGAAATTAGTACAAAATGTTTATATAGAAACAAAAAATTTTACTGGAACTTTTAGCAGTTCATTAATAATAATATTTGAGACATTAGTATTGGTATCTATAGTTTTTTTACTTTTTTCTATACAGTTTAAGATAACTTTAATTACTTTATTGATTTTCTTTTTTATTATGATTTTATATCACAAATTATTTTCCGGAAAACTTGGTAAGTGGGGTTCTGAAAGGTTAAAATTTGGCACTAAATCACTTAAAACATTAAACGAAATATTCGGTGGAATTAAAACAATCAAAATTTTTAATGTAGAAAAAATTTTTTCAAATATTTTTTCTAAAAATATAATTACATTTTCATCAGTAGCTACGAAACATAGTGCATTTACAAACTATCCAAAAATCACTCTTGAAATGTGTGCTATTTTAATTATTTTTTCAACTTTAATATTAATAAATTATTCTGAACTCGATATTAATAATGTAGTACCCATTTTTGGTTTATTTATTGCTGCAGCTTTTAGATTGTTGCCAAGTGTAAATAAGCTGATGCAAGGTTTTAATAATATTTCTTTTCATCAACCTTCAATTATAATGATGGAAAATGAATACAAAAAATTAGAAAAAAAAATAGACAATACAATTAATGAAGATACTATTTTTGAAAAAGAAATTAAATTAAGAGACTTAAATTTTTCTCACAATCAAAAAGATATTATTTACGATAAAGAAAATATAACTATTAATAAATTTGACTGTGTTGGAATTTACGGTGAAAGTGGATCTGGTAAAACTACACTCGTTGATATTATAATGGGACTTTACAAACCTGATAAAGGAGAACTATTAGTAGATGATAAAAAAATTAAAAGCATCAACGAAATTAAAAGCTGGCAGAAGAAAATATCATATGTACCACAGTCAATTTTTTTATTTAATGGCAGTATTAAAAATAATGTTTCATTTGAATTTAATGAAAATTTGATTGATGTTAAAAAAGTGTCACAATCTTTAATGAGCTCTCAGCTAGAAAAATTTGCAAATCCCGAGGAAAAAATGAACTATATTATTAATGAGGGCGGTGGGAATGTTTCTATTGGGGAAAAACAAAGGATTGGAATAGCCAGAGCACTTTATAAAAATCCAGAACTAATAATATTAGATGAGCCAACAAGTTCATTAGATGATAATACTGCTAAAAATTTAATTAAGTTTTTAGGTGAATTTAGAAAAAAAAGAACATTAATTATTATTTCACATGATATTAAATCTTTGCAATTTTGTAATAAAATCTATGAAATAAAACAAAGTGAAAAAGGTAAAAATAAAATTTTTTTAAAAGATAGTTTTAACTAATACTTACTGATATAAAATCTTATGAGCAAAAATAATTTGAAAGATAGAAAAGAAAAAACTAAAGAGGTGGTCTACTCTGTTACACCACCATTTCCAAAAGAAATTTTAATAGACATCTCTTCACTCTGCAATCATGCATGTAATTTTTGTTCAAACATAAAAATGACAAATAAATCACACGCAAGTAGTGAGATGGTTTATAGAGTTTTAAAAGAAGCGAAAGAAGCAGGGAGTGAAGCAGTCGGACTTTATGCTACGGGCGAACCGTTCTTGAACAAGGATTTAGAAAATTTTATTAAATATGCAAAAGAAATCAATTATTCTTATGTATTTGTAACCACCAACGGAGCAGCGGCAACTTATAAGAGGATTGCAAAAGCAATAGATAATGGACTAGATAGTATAAAATTTTCAATACATGGAGGTACTCCTGAAACCTACAAGTCTATACACGGCAAAGATGATTTTGAAAGAGTAATAAAAAACTTAAAAATGGTAGATAAGTATAGAAAAGAAAACAATAAAAATCTGAAAATTTATGTAGCCATGGTAGAGACCTTTGCTAATAAATCAGAAACTGAAACTTTAAGAAAAATTGTAGAAAACCACATAGATGGATGGGATCATAAAAAAATGTTTAATTCTTGTGGCACAATGCCTGAAAATAATCTCATAGGAGAAATAGAAGAAAATAATATTAGAGGCAGAGAACACTCTGGAGTATGCTTTCAGCCATTTGGTAGCTTTACCATTACACCTGAAGGATTAATGTCTGGTTGTGTGTTGGACTATCACAAAGCTTTAATAGTTGGAGATGTAAATAAAAAATCGCTAAAAGAACTTTGGCATTCAGAAGTATATCAAGGATGGAGAAAACGGCATTTAGAAAAAAAAACAAATGGTCTCATATGTTATAATTGTATTCACAATACTAATGAGCCATACAACAGTCTAGTTCCTGGAACATTGGAAAAACCAAAAAATTAAAACCCACGTTAAATATGTTTTTCAAAAACAACATTAAAAAACTTAAAAGAATTCAAACTTCACTAAATAGAGATTTAGAAAAAGGGATTGTTTTGGACAGGAATGAACGAGTAGATTACTTTGATCAAAAAACATTTTCAAAAATAACAAAAAATATTTCTAGATACTCTTTAAACACTACTCCTGATATTTCCTCTCTTTATAAAAAAATTGCAAAATTTCATCAAGTAAAAACTAATAATATATATGTTGCACAAGGGATAACTGAGTGCATGTCTCATATAATGTTTTCAATGGTAAAAAAAAATGAGGAAGTAGTTTTATTAGATCAAACATACCCAATGTATGAAGTTCTTTGTAAATTACATAACATTAAATTCAGACATTGGAAATTTAACAAAAATCTTGAGTTAGACTTAAAACAGTTAAAAAAAATTATTTCAAAAAAAACTAAAATTCTATTTTTAGTGAATCCAAATTTGCCAATTGAATATGAATTTAGTGAAAAATACAAAAAAGAAATATTAAAAATATGTAAAAAAAATAATATTTTACTAGTATATGACGAAGCGTATTATCACTTTGGATCTAAGTCAGAGGTTCAAAGAGTAAAGAAACATAAAAACCTCATTGTTATGAGAACCTTTTCAAAAGCATGGGGATTATCAGGTATAAGATTAGGATACATGATAGCTAATAATAAAATCTGCGATTATGTTTCTAAATGCAGATCTTTAGTTGAAACTAACTCTTTTTCATATCAAGTTGCTTTATGGGCACTTGATAATAAAAAGATATTAAAAGACCATGTTTTACAGGTTAAGCAAGGTTCTAAATATATTAAAAAAAAATTTACTTTGGCAGGAGATACTTTCCATGGCGGAACTGTTACTAATGCAATTTGTTTAAAGTTAAAAGACGTTAAATCAACGGAACATTTAAGAAAATATTTATCGAAGAAAAAAATATACATTAGAAACAAATTTAAGGGACCCATAGAAAACTTCGTAAGAATAAGTTTGTGCTCACCGAAAAAATTGGGAATTTTTTTTAAACAGTATCAAAACTGGAAGAGATTAAAATTAAGATCTTAAAAAAAAAGTTAATACCTAAATAGTATTTTAGTTATAATTGTGAAAAAAATAAAAGATTTAATTAATTTTCAATTTTCTTCAATTAAAACAGCAATTAGATATCTTGAAAGCTGTAAAAAAAAGAACATTGATATTACCATAAGTCCATATTGCGACTTTGTCACGTGGGCAGATGGTTTGGGGTTTGAAAATTTTTTATTATTAATTAAGAAAAAAAAAATAAATTTTAAGTTTTTAAAATTCTTTTTTTATGAAAGTTTACTAATTAGAAATAACTATGAATTAATAAATTTAAATAATAATCTAGGTAATTACAAAAAAATAAATGTTGTATATTCCTATTGCTCAAAAGAAAACTTTGATAATAAAGGAGTTTTTTCTGACAAATATTTTTCCGAAAATAATAAAAAAAACAAAAACACATTTTGGTTTTTGATTTCATTAGATAATTTTGTTCCTAAATATGGAAAAAATATTTTTATTATCAAAAGAAAAAAAGATTACTTTGGATTTTTTTATAACATTAAATTTATTTTCTCATGTTTATTCAAAAAAAACTTTTTTCACATTTGTAACAAAACATCAAATTTTTCAAAAATAATCTCAACACATTTTTACAATACCTTCAAAGATAAAAATTTTAGTTTATATTTACCATTTGAAAATAGGCCACATCAAAATTCAGTAATAAAAAAAGCAAAATTTATCTCAAATGAAAACAAAGTTTTTGGCTATCTTCATCCCATGCCCTGGTCTTTTCAACTTGACATGATCTACAAAAATAAGTCTTTAGATAGGCTGTATGTTTGTAGCAAAATACAAAAAAAAGTACTTAGTAAATATTTCCAGTGGCCTCTAAAAAAAATTAAAATAGTAAATTCATTGAGGTTTAATAAATTAGTTAAAAGAAATAATTATATTTTTTTACCTTACGAGATTCAAAATAAAGAGGAATTTTATCTTAATTCAATAAAAAAATTTTTTGATCTTTCTTTAGCATCAACTAAAAATTTAAAAATAAGCATTCATCCTTTAAAATTAAAAAATCTCAAACACTTAAGATTAAAGAAAAAAATACTTGAAAATGTTAAATTCTCGAACTCAAATAGCGTGCATAAAAAAAATTATCCAGTAATCTTAGGAGCTCCAGGTGGAGTAGTAGCTGAATGTTTACAAACTGTTGGAAAAGCTTATCATATTACAGATAATGTTTTTGACATATTTTCAAGTAAAATGTGGAATAACATAAAAACTAAAAAAATTTCATCAAATTTATACGAATATACATTTTTAAAGAATCAAAACTTGATAGAAACAAATAATAAAAAAAATAACTTCAGTAGACTTTTAAAACAAAATTAAAATTTAATTTTTTTTAATTGAGTAAAGGTATCTCAATACCATTCTTTCACTATAAAGAGTTTTAGATCCTTTGTGAACTCCACCTTCATCAAAAATTATTGCATCACCAGCTGACATTTTGTAGTCAAATTCGTTAGAGTCTTTCCCTAACTCAATAAATTCAGTTTTAAGTAAAAATTTTTGAATTAGACTGTCATTTTGAATTTGATCTTTAATATAATTATAATTATCTCTATGTTTAATAAAATCTCTAAATTCTTTTAAAGTAAAATATGGTTTATATTTTATTTTTTCCTCAAATATTCCTTTTCTTATTGCGTAGCCAACTTTGTGTGAGAAGGGAATATAGCTCATACACCCATTATTGGTGTTTACATCTGTAAGGTATATAAAAATTTTTAAATAAAAATGATCTGGATTTACAAATCCTAGGGTTTTCTTTTCCGCACCATGATATGCCTGGTCTGTATGCCATGGTAAAACAGGTTTATTACTTATTGGACTAAAATAACCATCAATAAAATTAAGATAACTTTTTTTTTCAAAAATTTCATCTGCTATTAGTCCAAGTTTTTTTGTTTTAGCTAATTTTAAGATTTTAATGTCATGAAACAATTTTTTAAAATTTAATTTTAATATCTTATAAAAAAGTTGTTTAGAATTTATAGAAAAATAACTTTTAGGTGTATTTTTAAAAGCAGAGTAAAACTGTATTATATTTCTAATCTCATTTAATTCATTTCCATTAAGAAAATTTTTTAATTTTATAATTCCTTTATCTTTTAGTTCTCTTTTAAACTCAAAATTCATAAGTAATAAAGTTTATTAATTAATTTTTTTTTCAAATACGAAATTATATACTCTATCAAATTTTTCTAGATTGTAAAATTCAGACGCCCTTTTTTTGTGTTTCAAAATGAAATTTGAATTTTTTAGTATATTAAGTACCTCTTTATACTGGCTTTGATAATTTTCATTTAATTCAATAGAAATACTTTTTAAAGTATCGTCTTTTAGAAAATTTACTCCACCTTTCAAAATTAAATGTTCTATTCCATCTACATCTATTTTAATATAATTGGGTATTTTTAAAAATTTATTTTTCAAAATATAATCTATTGAAGTTCCAAATATTTTATATTTATTTCTTGCTAAAAATTTTTCTCCTTTAAAATCAGTACTCTGTCCAAAAGTATTCATTGACCATCCTTCAACGAATTCACCCTCATTCATTGTTAAGTACTGATTTTCTTTATCTATTAAAGGAAATTGGTTAATTTTAATTTTATTATCTAAGTCATTTATCGATATGTTTCTGCTTAAAATTCTAAGATTACTTGTAGACGGCTCAAAAGATACGACTTCTATATCATTAAATTTTGTGGCTGCATAAACAGAATATATTCCAATATTTGCTCCTATGTCCCAAAATATAATTTTTTTAGATTGATCAAAACTATCTATCCAATCAATTGTTTCAGGCTCTTTTTGAAATAGACTATTAATCCTCCATTTTGAAATTGCATTTGGGGTAAAAAAAACAATTTTTTTATCATTAATAAGTTTTATTGCGTAAGAATCTTTTTCAATTAAATCTTTAAGATGTACTAAAAAACTACGGTTAAAAATTTTTTTTAAAATGGAATCAAAAAAATGGAGAATTTTGTATAAAATATATGTGAGTTTTTTTAACATTTAATTATTTTCCAAATTTTTTACTAAATATTCACAAATTATCACAAATATATATCAAAATGTATATAAGTATGTTTCTTAAAATATCAAATTTCTTATTTTAGACAAAAAAAGCAGTATAAGAAACATTATATGAAAAATTCTTATAAAAATGTACTTATCACAGGAGCTGGTAAAGGTATTGGCGAAAGTACAGCAAAACTTTTTTTGTCAAAAGGCTATTATGTTTACGCTCTTATAAAAAATAAAAAAGATAATATTAAATTTAAGAATTATCAAAACATCTTTATTATTAATGGCAATGTAAATAACGCTAAACTTATAGAAAAAATTTTTTCTAACTCAAATAAACAAAATAAAATTATTACAGGTTTAATAAATAATGCCGGTATAAGGCACAGGAAAAAATTCCTTGAAATAAAAAATTTTGAATTAAAAAATGTTTTTGATTCAAATTTTTTTTCAATTTTTAAGATTATGCAATTGTTTTCAAAAAATTTGATTAAGAAAAAGCTACCAGGTTCAATTGTAAACATTTCCTCAATTGTAGGGCAAATTGGTTTTGACGAATTATCTTCTTATGGTTCATCAAAAGGAGCATTAATATCATTGACGAAGTGTTTTGCAGTCGAAATGGCAAAAAAAAAAATTAGAGCGAATTCTATAAGTCCAGGATTTACAAAAACGTCTTTTTTCAAGTCCTTTAAAAAAGATAAAAAAAAATTATATAATTGGACTTTAAGTAGAATTCCTCAAAAAAGGTGGGGTGAGGCAAAAGAAATTTCAGAATTGATTTATTTTCTAATCTCGGAAAATTCAAATTATATAACTGGTGAAAATATAAATATAGATGGAGGTTGGCTAGGTGCCTAAAAATATTTTAGGTTTAATTCCGATTAGGTACAATTCTAAAAGACTTCACGCCAAAGCGCTACTTTATATTGATAATTTACCTATGGTTGTTCATGTATATAGAAGAGCTAAAATGTCCAAACTATTAAGCGATGTGATTGTTTGTTGTGAAAATAAGAAAATATATGAAGTTTTAAAAAGATATAATTGTAAATCAATATTTACCTCAAAAAAACACAAAAATGGAACAGAAAGAATTGCTGAAGGTTATAAAAAAATTAAAAAAAATTATAATCTTGTTATAGATATTCAAGGTGATGAACCGCTAATAAATCCAAAACAAATAGATAATGTTATTAATTTTCATTTGAATAATTTAAAATGTGATATAGTTGTCCCTTCCTTAAATACCCCAGTTAGCGAAGACGAAAATGTAATAAAAATTGCAAAAGATAAAAATTTAAATGTTTTATATTTTTCAAGATCTAAAATTCCATACGGTTTTAGAAAAAAAAATAAATTTCTAGATAAACATTTGTCTATAATATCATTCAAACCAGAAGCTCTATTGAAATTTGCAAAATCAAAGCAAACCAAATTAGAAAAATTTGAAGGTATTGAATTATTAAGAGCTTTAGAGATAGGGTTGAAAATAAAATCACCCACCCTTTCAGGTGATAGCTTTGCAGTTGAAGTTAAAAGAGACTATATAAAAGCTAAAAATTATATTAGGAAGGATAAGTTTTATAAATTTTACAAATAATAAAATGAAATTGAATTATAAAGTTGATAACGAGTTATACAAAATAACTTTTTGCCCTGATAATCAAGGATTAGAGCTAAATAAAAAAAGTAATTCCTACATGCAAATTTCTAAAAATTTAAAGAAGCTAAAGCATGATGATAAAATTCTATTAGTAGTAGATAAAAATATTAACATAAAAATAACTAAATATATAATTCATGATTTAAAAAAGTCTTTTCCCAGTCTTAATATTTTATTCGTCACAGGGGAAAAAAAAAATAAAAATTTAAAAACCTTTTTTAAAATAACTAATAAATTATTTGAAAAAAAATTTACTAAAAATTCTGTTCTTATCTCATGCGGTGGAGGTGTAATAGGGGATGTCTCTGGTTTGTCAGCATCTTTGTATTTAAGGGGGTTAAATTATTTTCACATTCCTACAACGATGACTGCTATAATTGATAGCTGTATTGGAGGCAAAAATGGAGTCAATTATAAAAATATAATTAATTCATTGGGAACGTATTATCATCCTCAAAATGTTTATATCTCAAAAACAATAATTCATTACTTACCATCAAGAGAATATATTTCAGGAATTCCAGAAATAATTAAATGCGGTTTAATCTCAAAATCAAATTTAATTAAACATTTGAACAAAAAAAATAAAGTAATCGAAAGAGATTTTTCAACTGTTTCAAAAATAATTAAAGAAGCATTACTTATAAAAATAAAATTTTTTAAAAATGATGTAAAAGAAAAAAATCAAAGATTAATGCTCAATTTTGGTCATACGTTTGCACACGCGATTGAGTCATCATTAGACACGAATTTAAAAAATAAAAAAGAAATTTTGCGACATGGTGAGGCTGTTGGCTTAGGTTTATTGTGTGAAATCTATTATCAAAATGGAGAAAATAAAATTTTTCATCAAATTAAAGATCTATTAAATTTATATTCATTACCTACTAATCTAAAATTTTCAAAAATTAATAAAAACTTTTTAAAAAAAGAAATCTTTAAATTCATTTTTTTCGACAAAAAAAAAATTGGCAAATTTCCTAGGTATATAAGTCTAAAAAAAATTGGATATCCCAAAATTTCTGAATTGAAAAATAATCAAAGGATAAAAAAAACAATAGAAAATGTTTTATTCAATTAAAAATTTAAATATTTTTAAAAATAAAACTGTAATAATAACTGGCAATACAGGATTCAAAGGTTCATGGTTATCTTTATGGTTAAAAGTTTTAGGAGCTAAAGTTATTGGTATATCAATTGATATTCCTACAAAACCTTCACATTTTCAAATAATAAATAATGATAAATCAATTAAAAGTATAAGATGTGACATTAGAAACTACTCAAGATTAAAAAAAATTGTTTTGAAACATAAGCCAGATTTCTTTTTTCATTTAGCCGCTCAGGCTTTGGTAAAAAAATCTTATAAAGATCCTATGCTAACATGGAATTCAAATTTATTAGGAACAGTTAATGTTTTAGAAATACTGAGACATTTAAAAAAAAATTGTGCTGCAGTAATAATTACCAGTGACAAAAGTTATAAAAACCAAGAGATTAAAAGAGGTTACTCCGAAGATGATGAATTAGGTGGTTACGACCCATATAGTGCTTCAAAAGGTGCTGCAGAATTTGCAATACGCTCTTACATAAAGTCTTATTTTGATAAAAAAAGTAAAATCAAGATTGGCGTTGCTAGAGCAGGAAACGTAATTGGCGGTGGAGATTGGTCTGATGACAGATTATTGCCAGATTGCGTTAAATCTTGGTCAAAAAAACAAAAAGCAAAAATTAGGAATCCTAACTCTACGAGACCCTGGCAACACGTTTTAGAAGCAATATCTGGCTATTTACTTTTAGCAGTTAAATTAAAATTAGATAACAGAATTCATGGAGAAGTTTTTAATTTTGGACCAAATTTAAATCATAATTATTCAGTTCTATCACTATTAAAAGAAATAAAAAAAATTTGGCCATCAGCTAATTGGATAATAAAAAATAAAAATAAAGAATTTAAAGAATCAAATTTACTAAAATTAAACTGCAAGAAAGCTAAAAAGATTATAAATTGGACTAGCATACTTAATTTCAAAGAAAATACAAAGATGACTATAAATTGGTACAAAAAGTATTATGAGACTAATAACATTAATAAAATAAAAAAATTATCAGAATATCAAATAAAAGAATTTACAAATTTAATAAAGAAAAGATCAAAATAATGAAGGTAATAATATTAGCTGGTGGAATGGGTACTAGAATTTCTGAGTACACAAAAACTATACCTAAACCAATGATTAAAATTAAAAATAAACCTCTTATCCATCACATAATGGATCATTATGCAAAATATGGACATAAGGATTTTTACATCGCACTTGGGTATAAAGGACATGTAATAAAAAACTACTTTAAAAAAAAAATTTTTTCCAAGTGGAATATTAATCTAATTGAAACTGGAAAAAAAACTATGACTGGTGGAAGATTAAAAAAATTTAAAAAATTAATGAATAACGAAAGGTTCCTTTTGACTTATGGGGATGGGCTTTCTAATGTCAATATCAAAAAATTAATTAATTTTCATAAAAAACATAAAAAAATCTCAACATTAACAGCAGTAAGGCCTCCAGCACGTTTTGGTGCAATTAAAATTAAAGGCAATAAAGTAGTATATTTTAAAGAAAAGTCTAAATTAGATGAAGGTTGGATAAATGGAGGTTTTTTTGTAATGGAACCTGAAATATTCAAGTATATTAAAGGCAATCAAACTTTTTTAGAAAAGGAACCTTTAGTTAATTTAAGTAAGAAAAAAAATCTAATTGCTTTTAAACACTTAGGTTTTTGGCAATGTATGGATACAAAAAGAGATAAAGATCTTTTAGAAAAAACTTTTTAAAATTGATAAAATCAAAAAAAAATATTCTTATAGTTGGGGGAACCGGCTTTATTGGTTATCATTTAATAAAAAAAAGTCTTAAAAAAAATTATAATGTCACCAGTATATCCTCAAGAAAACCATCTAAAGCAAGATTTTTGAAAAAAGTTAAATATATTATTTGTGATATCAGAAATTTAGAACAATTAAAAAAAAAAATTGATAATAATTTTGACTATGTGGTAAATTTAGGGGGCTATGTAGACCATTCAAAAAAAAAGGAAACTTACACCAGTCATTACTATGGCTGTAAGAATTTAGCTAAAATTTTTTTAGAAAAGTCCATTACCTCATTTGTTCAAATTGGTAGTGGATTGGAGTACGGAAAATTTAAAACACCGCATAAAGAAGAACAAAAAGTTTCTCCGAACTCAATCTATGCATCAGCAAAATATAAAGCTACTAAATATTTAATTGGCCTTTATAAAGCTAATAAAACCCCCATCAGTATTATTAGATTGTATCAAGCGTATGGACCGGGGCAAGAATTTAATAGATTAATTCCATCGGCAATAAAAAGATGTCTTCAAAATGAAAAATTTCCTTGTACAAAAGGACTTCAAAAAAGAGATTTTTTATATATCGATGATTTAATTAATTTAATTTTTAAAATTTTGAAAAGTAAAAAATCACACGGTCAAATAATAAATGCTGGATCTGGAAAACCTATACAAGTAAGAAAATTAATTCATTATATTAAAAAAATTTCAAAAGGTGGAAAACCTGAATATGGAAAAATTAAAATGAGAAAAGATGAGCCTTTAAATATGTATCCATCAATAAAAAAAGCTAAAAGATTATTTAATTGGAAACCAAAATTTTCAATACAAAAAGGGTTAAAAAAAACTATAAAATTTTACATTAAAATAATATAATTTATTCATTATTTATAATTTAAGATTGTTGGGCGTGTAGTTCAGTGGTAGAACGCTTCGTTGACATCGAAGAGGCCATAAGTTCAATTCTTATCACGCCCACCAGAGCATTAAATACAATTAATAGCCTATTTACATCTTTAAATAAAAATACTATAAAACCTTGCCTGGTAATTATTGCGAAGGGGCCACACCCGATCCCATTCCGAACTCGGAAGTTAAGTCCTTCAGCGCCGATGGTACTTTGTCTTAAGACATGGGAGAGTAGGACGTTGCCAGGCTTTAAAAAATTATGAAAATAGCTAGTTCACTAAAATCACTTAAAAAAAGAGATCTTAACTCTAAACTAGTTAAGCGTAGAGGAAAACTTTACGTAATAAATAAAAAAAATCCAAAATTCAAAGCTCGCCAAGGTTAATAATGAGCGATAATGACTTTAAAAAAACTTATAATGGTTTCACAAAACTTGTTTTGTGGGGAACCGTTGCAGTAATAGCTTTATTGGTAATACTTGCAATTACATTACTTTAAAATCTAAAAATTTATAAATGATAGTTGGATCAATCAAAGAAGATAGAATGCTAGAAAAAAGAGTGTCCTTAACTCCTGAGTCAGCAAAAAATATTATAGGACTTGGATTAAAGCTGTGTATTGAAAAAGAATATGCGCTTCACCTTGGAATTAATGATAATGAGTTCAAAGATATTGGAGTTGAAATAAAAGCATCTTCAAAAGAGGTATTAAACTCAAGTGACTTAATAATGAAAGTTAACTGTCCCTCAGAAAACGAAATTGAAATTCTAAAAAGCAATACAATTTTAATTGGCATGCTTAATCCATCAAAAAATAAAAATAAAATTGATAAGATTATTGATAGAGAAATTAAGCCTTTTTCTTTAGAATTATTACCCAGAATTACTAGAGCTCAATCTATGGACGTTTTATCTTCCCAATCTAATTTAGCTGGATATAGAGCAGTAATTGATTGTGTTGCAGAATTTGAGAAAGCTGTGCCTATGATGATGACTGCTGCAGGCACTGTGCCAGCAGCTAAAGTATTAGTCATTGGAGCAGGAGTAGCAGGTTTACAAGCTGTAGCTACCGCTAAAAGATTAGGTGCAATTGTTTCAGCAACAGACGTACGAGCTGCATCAAAAGAGCAAGTTGAGAGTTTAGGGGGAAAATTTTTAACAGTTGAACAAAACGAAAATATGGAAACAGCTGGTGGATACGCAAAAGAAGCATCAGATGATTATAAAAAAAAGCAAGCTGAAATGATGAGAGAAGCACTCAAAAAAAATGACATAGTAATATGCACTGCTTTAATTCCTGGAAAGCCTGCTCCAAGAATATTAACAGAAGATTTAGTTAAGCTTATGAAACCTGGATCAATTGTTTATGATTTAGCAGCTGAGCAGGGAGGTAACTCTGCATTTTCAGAGGCAGGCAAGATTAATTTAGTAGACGGGATAAAGATCATAGGTGTTAAAAGTCTTATGAACAGCCTACCACTTACTGCCTCAAACTTATATGCAAAAAATTTGTTTAGCTTCATACGTAATTTATACAGTAGAGAAAAAAATGATTTTAATATTAATTTAGATGACGAAATAATAGAAAAATCATTAATTAAAAAAGTTTAATTATGGAAATAGATCCGTTTATATTTAGATTAAGTATTTTTATTTTATCAATTTTTATTGGTTATTATGTTGTATGGAGCGTTACTCCGTCTCTGCATACTCCGCTGATGTCAGTCACTAATGCCATTTCATCAGTTATCATTGTAGGTGCTATAATTGCAGCTTTAGCAGGAACTTCTGAGAGTATTTTTAATACGTCAAGTATTTTTGGATTTATAGCTATCGTTTTAGCAGCAATAAATATTTTTGGAGGATTCTTAGTGACTCAAAGAATGCTTCAAATGTACAAAAAAAAGAAAGATAAAAAGAAATGATTTCAGCAAATGTAGCAGCAATTTTTTATTTAATATCTGGAATATTATTCATTCTTGCTTTGAGAGGATTATCATCACCAGATACATCTAGACAAGGAAATTATTTCGGAATTGCCGGAATGATAATCGCGATTGTTGTGACATTTCTTTCGATTGGTAATTTTTCTACATCATTAGTTTATGTAATATTATTTTTAGTTATCGGCGGAGCAGTAGGTGCTTTTATAGCTTTTAAAATTCCTATGACTGCAATGCCAGAATTAGTTGCAGGGTTTCATAGTTTAGTTGGTTTAGCAGCTGTTTTTGTTGCAATAGCAGCTTTTTTAAATCCCTTAGCTTTTAATCTTGGAAATGTTGGTGATATTAAATTAGCAAGCCTTATTGAAATGTCCATAGGGGCAGCAGTTGGAGCATTAACTTTCTCTGGCTCTATAATAGCTTTCTTAAAGTTGCGAGGAATTATGTCTGGCGCCCCTATAATATTTAGCGGTCAGCACATTTTAAATTTGGTATTAGGTCTAGGTATTTTTGTTTTAATTTTTTATTTATGTAAAACTCAGTCCACAAATATCTTTTGGACAGTAATTGCAATCTCATTTCTCGTTGGTGTTTTGCTAATTATACCTATTGGTGGAGCAGATATGCCTGTGGTAATATCAATGCTTAACTCTTATTCCGGATGGGCTGCGGCTGGAATAGGCTTTACATTAGAAAATACCGCTTTGATTATTACAGGCGCGCTTGTGGGATCTTCTGGAGCAATACTTTCATACATAATGTGTAAAGCTATGAACAGATCTTTTGTAAGTGTAATACTTGGTGGTTTTGGAGCTAACAACTCTACTGATGATAAAAAAGAAAAGAAAGATCAAAAACCAGTTAAAAGTGGCAATGCGGAAGATGCAGCTTTTCTAATGAAAAATGCTTCATCCGTGATTATAGTTCCAGGGTACGGTATGGCCGTAGCCCAAGCTCAACACGCTCTTAGAGAGATGGTAGATAAATTAAAAAAAAACGATATAAAAGTTACTTATGCTATACACCCAGTAGCCGGAAGAATGCCCGGACATATGAATGTATTATTGGCAGAAGCAAATGTTCCTTATGATGAAGTGTTTGAATTAGAAGATATAAATAATGATTTTGCTAATTCTGATGTTGCATTTGTAATTGGAGCAAACGACGTAACAAATCCTGTAGCAAAAACAGATCCAAAAAGTCCTATATTTGGAATGCCAGTACTTGATGTTGAAAAATGTAAATCTGTTTTATTTGTTAAAAGAAGTTTATCACCTGGGTACGCCGGAATAGATAATGAACTTTTTTACAAAGATAATACTTTAATGTTATTCGCAGATGCAAAAAAGATGACAGAGGACATTGTTAAAAATTTAGACTAATGAAAACAAAAATATTTTGTGATATTGCTGACTATAAGACAATTAAATCTTTTAATAATAAATATTTAGTCGATGGCTTTACTACTAATCCAAGTTTAATGCGATTAGCTGGAGCCAAAAACTATAAAGCGTACTCTCTAAAAATTTTAAAGATTTGTAAAAAAAAACCTATTTCTTTTGAAGTATTTGCAGACAATTTTAAAGATATGCTTAAACAGGCTTACGAAATAAATTCTTGGGGTAAGAATGTTTATGTTAAAATTCCTGTTGTAAATTCAAAAGGGGCATTTACAGGGTCTGTCATCAAAGAATTAAGTGACAAAGGAATTAAACTTAACATAACTGCAGTTTATACATTTATACAAACCAAAATGATTTTCAAAAAATTAAATAAAAAAACAAAGTCAATTATATCAATTTTTGCCGGTAGAATGGCTGATAAAGGAAAGGACCCACTTCCAATTTTTAAAAAGAGCATCTCTCTTACTAAAAAAAATAAAAATATTGAAATTCTTTGGGCTAGCACAAGGGAAGCTTATAACTTTACTCAAGCAAAACAATTAAACTGCAATATTATAACCATGCCACCAAAAGTAATAAATCAAATTAGCGGGTTTGGTAAAAGTTTAAATACGATGACAATAGAAACTGTTAAAGGTTTCTTAAAGGATAGCAGAAAATCAAAATTTAAAATTTAAAAAATAAATCTTTTGAACTTTAATAATTCTTTTAAAGTAAAGTTTACTATTTTATTAAAATAATTATTTGAGATCTTTGAAAAAGCAAAATTAGCTTTAATTACTTTATTATGGTGCTTTTCAATAAATTTTTTAAAATCTAAAAAATCTTTATCATTCCAATAATTAATATGAATTTGAGTAGATTGAATGCCATATGGTAGTAAGTATAATGTATAAAAAAGTTGAGGAACAAACTTTAGACCATTTAATGAATATGGCATTAACCCATATCCATCAATTATTTTTAAAATTCCAGAGTCTTTTAAAGCTTTGAAAGTATTCTTATCGTAAGTATGATTAGGTGCAAAAAACGTGTCTATCTGGATGTTATTTTTTTTGAATATTTCCAAACCTTTTTTAATTTTATATAATTGATCTTTGTATGAGTGACCAAAAAATTCTGACCTTCCTCCATAATTAAAATAGTCTTTTTTGCAAGTGTCTTTATCGTAAAGATGGTTGTATCCATGCATTGCTATAGACCAATCATTTGACTCCCATTTTTTTACTGTTTCCCAAAAATTTTCTCTTTTAGGATATTTTAAAAGTTCAATATCTTGATTATCAGGTATTACACCCATCACAGGTTTTAAATCATAATGATTTAATAACTCCTGGCATTTATCCATCATTCCCCAGTTCATGTTAGGAGCAATGTCATCAAATCGAATTAAAATCCCAGTATTAGTATTGGTGTTATTTGATATCATTTGTTATTTTTTATATTTTAATTAATTATATAATTATATTATCAAAAATTACATAGGTGAATTTTAAACTCTTAGCATGAAGTCTAGAAAAAATTTAGTTAGTATCATTATTAATTGTTACAACGGTGAAAAATATCTTAAAGAAGCATTATTAAGTATCAAGGCACAAACATATAAAAATTGGGAATTAATATTTTGGGATAATAGATCCACTGATAATAGCGTGAAAATATTAAAATCACTTAAAATTGAAAATCTTAGGTATTTTTTATCAAAGAAACATACCTCTCTGTACGCTGCAAGAAACATGGCCATTCAAAAAGCCAAAGGAGAATTTATAGGATTTATAGATGTTGATGATCTTTGGGAAAAAAATAAATTAAAAAAACAAATAAAACTTTTTAATGATGATAATACGATTGTAGTCTATGGGAACTCATGGTTAAAAAATGAAAAAAATAATAGAAAGAAAAAGTTTATAAATTATGATGTAAAAAGTGGTTATATCTATAAGGATTTAATTGAAAAATATAATGTTGGAATTTTAACTTCTTTAATAAAGAAATCTTTATTAAAAAAAACAAAAGTAAATTTTGATAAAAAATACGATATCATTGGAGATTATGATTTTTTTATAAGACTATCTAAAAAATATAAATTTCAATTTATAAAAGAGCCTGTGGCCACATATAGAATTCATCAACAAAATTTATCATTCTTAAAAAAAGAAAAACAAATAAAAGAATTTTTTTATTGGATTAAAAAAAACAAAAAAAAACTGACCAAAGAGGACTATTTGAAAATAAGAAACAAAATATACAAATTAGAATTTATTAATTTAAGGTTAACAAAAAGTTTTTTTAATTCACTTCTTTATTTTATTAAATTTAGTGATCATATCTTCAGTTTGAAAAATATTATAATTTTACTTACACCATCGTATTTATTAAAGAAATTAATGTGGTTTGTTTAAATAATGATCAAAGAGCTCAAAAATTTTATTTTATCTTATTTTAGAACAATTTATTTATTTGAGGCTAATAAAAATCAAAAAAAATTGAATTTCAAAAATTTAAAACTTAAAATATATAAGAGATTTAGTTCTATTAAAAATAGAGATTTAAAAAAATTATTAAATTCTGACAAAAAAAAGAGATTTCGAGAAAAACAATTTTTGTTAGTTCTTTATTTCAAAAATAATGTTGTAACAACTGGATGGATGTATCAAGGTATAAGGTGGCATATTACGGAAATTAATAAATATATCCAAATAAAAAATAAAGTTTTGTTATATGATTTTTTTACATTTAAAGAATTTAGAAATAGAGGTTATTACGCTAAAATTTTAAAACTTGTTAGAAACTTTAATACCAAAAAAAAGTTTTGGATTTACTGTTTGGCCAATAATTACTCAAGCAAAAAAGGTATTGAAAACTCAAACTTTAAATTTTTAAAAAAAATAGAGTAATAAATGTATACTTATAAAATTTTTGAAACAGTAACAAAAGAATGTGAAGATTTATTTAATACTAAAGACGTTAAATTTAATTCAACTTTCTTTCAACATATTGAATATATTAAGGAGATTACCAAATATAATAAAAGCAATTTAAAAATTATTGTGATTTACCATGATAATTTAGTTTTGACTATTCTTCCTTTTGAAATAAAAAAATATTTTTTTGTAAAAGTCCTACAGTGGATTGGAACAGAATATTCTGATTATTGTAACCCGATATTATCAAAAAGTTTACAATTCAATTTTAACAAAAAACATTTTCTTGATACTTGGAGATTAATATTAAATGATATAAAAAATGATTTTGATTTAATTTTCTTAAATAATCAACTAGCTCTTATAAATGAGCAACCTAATCCTTTTGTAGATTATTTTCAGACCTCTAAATTTTCTACTGTATACAATATAAATCTTGATAGTAATTTTAACGATTACAAAGAAAAGATAAGAATTAAAAATAAAAAACATGCCTATGAAATTCATAGAACGATAATAAAATATGAAAAACTAAAAGAGACCTCAGAAAATCTTAAAATAACAATTCAGGACTCGGATCACGATTTAATAGATTTTAACAAAATAGCAGAAGAAAAGAAAAATCAGCTTTACAGAAAAAATATTAATAAAAAATTCGATAATAAATTTAAAAGAATATTTAAAAATTTAATTCAATTAAAAAAAATAAAATTTTACGTGATTAGTTTAATTTCTGAAAATAAACCTTTATCAAGATGTTTTGGTTTTGTTCACGATAATACTTTCTATTATTATATACCAACTGTTTTATCAAATTCTCTTGCTAATTATAAGCCAGGAAAAATTCTTATACTTCAACTTATACAATGGTGCATAAATAACAATATTACTAAATTTGATTTTGGATTAGGTAGTGAAAAATATAAAAAGTATTTTAGTAATAGAGAGATTTCTCTCCACAGATATTTAAAATCCTACAGCTTTAAAGGTTTAGTTGTCTATTTTTTGATGTCAATTATTTTTAAAATTAAGAAGCTTTGGCTCTAGATAATCTTTTTCTCTCATGAGGGTTAAGTATTAATTTTCTAAGTCTACAAGATTTCGGAGTAATCTCTAAAGCTTCATCCGTATTTAGCATGCTTAATTGTTCAGCTATTGCCATTTTTCTCACAGGTGTCAAAACAACGTTTTCATCTGTTCCTTGAGTTCTCATATTAGTGAGCTTTTTGCCTTTTAGGACATTAATCTCTAAATCTCCACTTTTGGATGAAAGCCCAACAATCATACCCTCGTAAACAGGATCATTGTGTGTCACAAACATTTCACCACGTGCTTGTAAATTAAAGATTGCAAACGCCACAGCTTTTCCATTTTCCATTGAAATTAATGCACCATTCCTCCTTCCCTCCATCTCTCCTGTAAATTCACCGTAAGAGTGAAAAATTCTATTAATTACTCCAGTCCCTTTAGTTAAAGTTAAAAAGCGACTTGTGTAACCCATTAATCCTCTTGTAGGAGCATGAAAAATTAATCTCTTTTTATTTTTCCCAGTATCTTTAAGATCAACTAATTTCCCTTTTCTTCTATTCATCGAGTCAATTATTTTTGATGAAAATTCCTCATCTAAATCCATCGTTATTTCTTCGATTGGCTCAAGTTTTTTTCCTTGATCGTCTTTTTTTATTAAGACTTTAGGTGGACTTACAGTCATTTCAAACCCTTCACGTCTCATTTGAGTCAAGAGAATTTCTAGCATTAGTTCTCCTCTTCCACTTATTACAAATGAGTCTCGCTTTTCGTTCTCTTCGAAATTAATACCAACATTATTTTCAGCCTCTAGAATTAAACGTTCCCTTATTTGAGTACTTGTTAATTTTTTACCTTCTGTTCCTGCTAATGGAGAACTGTTTACCGTTATTGTTATTGACATAGTAGGAGGATCAATAGGTGTAGCATTAATTGGTTTTTCAACTTCTAAATCACAAATTGTATCAGCAACGTTTGCTTTTTCTAATCCTGCTATAATAACTATATCACCTGCCTCTCCTTCTTCTATCGGAACCTTTTTTGTGCCCTCGTACCTGAAAATTTTTGTCAATCTTCCTTCATCAACAATTTTGCCATCAAGATTAATTGCTTTAATTTGCTGATTTGCTTTTGCAGTGCCTTGAGCTATTCTGCCTACCAAACTTCTTCCAAGAAAACTGTCTGCATAAAGTAAAGTAGAAAGCATAGCGAATGGTTTCGTTTTGTCGAATGTTGATGGACTTACATGTTCAATTATAAGATTAAGCAAGGGTTGTAAATTTTCTCTAGGCCCATCGACCTCTTTAGACGCCCAACCAGATCTTCCGCTAGCGTATAAAACAGGAAAATCTAACTGCTTTTCATTTGCATCAAGACTGACAAATAAATCAAATGTCTCATTCAATACCTCGTTTGCTCTTTGATCAGATTTATCCAGTTTGTTAATCACTACAATCGGTTTTAAACCTTGTTTCAAAGCTTTTGATAAAACAAATTTTGTTTGAGGCATGACTCCCTCAGCAGAGTCAATTAATAATAAAGCTCCATCTGCCATATGTAAAACTCTTTCAACTTCAGCAGCAAAATCTCTGTGACCTGGTGTGTCAATGATATTTATTCTAGAATTTTTCCAATTTATTGAAGTAGGTTTTGCCAAGATAGTAATACCTCTTTCTTTTTCTAACTCACCTGAGTCCATTACTCTCTCTTCAATATTTTCATTATCTCTAAAAGTTCCACTCTGTTTCATTAAATTGTCAATCAAAGTTGTTTTTCCGTGATCGACATGGGCTATGATTGTTATGTTTCTGATTGTATTTGTCATTTTGGTTGCGGGGGTAGGATTTGAACCTACGACCTTCAGGTTATGAGCCTGACGAGCTACCAGACTGCTCCACCCCGCGGTAAATTATTTTTTTTTTATATTAATAGCCTGAAGTTTATTTTTATCTTCTTTTATATCGTAAACTATTGATTGCTCCTCTTTTAAAACTCTTAACTTTGATTCTTCAAGAGCGGACACATGAAGAAAAATGTCTTTTTGTGTTTTATCATCAGTTATAAAACCATAGCCTTTTTTGGCGTTAAACCATTTCACTTTACCAGATGGCATAGCTAAACCTTTCATTTTTAATAATCTAATATCTATTTTTTAATTTTTGGAGTTTTTTAATCCTTTTAAGATTTTCTGTTTGAACTCTCTTTTTTTTTTCAGAGGGCTTTTCATAAGTACTTTTCATTTTCATTATCTTAAAGAAACCTTCTTTTTGAAGTTTTCTCTTTAGAACTCTTATGGCCTGCTCCACATTATTGTCTCTAACGTCTATTTTAATAAAAACCTCCTGTTAAATTTGTTGTTGTTAGCATTAGAAAATATATTTGTCTATAGAGAAGCTGCTTGTGTTTTTTTTTCCTCTCTAATTTTGGCTTTTCTTTCTCTTTCAACTCTTCTTTTGGCTTTGTCTAATGCTTTTTGATAAGTTTCTTGAGTGCATAAAGATAAAATAACCGGGTCTCTTGGTTTTAGGTTTGAAAAATTCCAATAGCTTCTTTTTCTTATAAGCGAAACTGTTCCTTTGGTGCTTCCTACAAGCTTCGATATTTGGCCATCAGTAAGATCAGATGCATTTTTACATAACCAAAGAATTGCATCAGGCCTATCTTGTCTTTTTGATAGAGGAGTGTATTTAGGTTTTTTTCTATCTTTAATTTCAACTTCTTCAATTTTTTTCAATAATTTTAATTTTTTTTCAGGATTTTTAGAACCCAATTCTATTTCTTCTCTTGATAATTGGCCTGCTAAAATTGGATTGTATGCTTTTATTCCTTTAGCCACATCTCCATCGGCTATTCCTTTAATTTCTAATTCGTGTAAATTACAAAATTCTGCAATTTGCTTAAAAGTAAGAGTGGTGTTTTCTACTAACCATACAGCTGTTGCTTTTGGCATGAACGGGACATCAGTCATAAATTATTTTTTTGCTCTAAGATTGCTAAATTTTTTATTGTACTTGCTTACCCTGCCTTTATCTAAAATTTTCTGAGTTCCTCCGGTCCAAGCATAATGAGATTTTGGGTCAATATCTAATTTTAATATATCATTTTCTTTTCCCCAGGTGGATTTTGTCTCAAATTCAGTACCATCGGTCATTACAACTTTTATCTTATGATAATCTGGATGAATGTTCTTTTTCATGAACGGTGTTTTATAATATTAATAGTTTTTACTCAATATGTTTATTTCTTAATTAATTCACTTAATTCACCATGAATTAAGGAGTTAGTAGCTAAAATATTCTTTTTTAAAGGAAAGTTTTTATTTTCTTCAAAAAAATCCACAAAGCCTCCCGCTTCTTTTAAGATAATTATACCTGCGGCTATATCCCAATAATTTAATTCTCGTTGCCAATATCCATCAAATCTTCCACAAGCAACATATGCTACATCTAAAGCTGCGCTTCCAAATTTTCTTACGTTTGCAACATTATTTGAAACATTAATATATTCTGAAAAAATTTTTTCTTTTATTTTACTCACACCTTTGGGTCCTCCTGTAACAACTAATGAATCTTTAATTTTTTTTTGATTAGAAACCCTTATTCTAGAATTATTTAAATATGCTCCATTACCTTTTTCTGCACAAAACATTTCATTTAAAATTGGATTAAAAATAACCCCACATTTAATTTCATTTTCTTCTTCATAACCAACTGATATAGCAAATTGAGGAATAGCATTCATAAAATTCATTGTTCCGTCAATTGGATCAATTATCCATCTATTCTTAGTATTTGATTTATTTATAATTCCTGTTTCTTCAGTTATAATTCCATATTCAGGATGAGCTTTTTGTAGTTCTTCTATTAAAATTTTTTCCGTTCTTTTGTCAGCTGAAGTTACAAAATCTCCCGGTCCTTTTGAGGAAATTTGTAAGTTTTCAATTTCACCAAAATCCCTTATTAAAGATTTAGAAGCTTTCATGCATGCTTTGACTATCAGATTAATATGAGGAGAGTTTAACCTCATTAATTTACTCTTTTTACATACTCTAATGTTCGAGTGTCGATAATAATTTTTTCTCCACTTTCAATGAATGGTGGAACGTTTATTTTTATGCCACAATCAAGTGTTGCTGGCTTATATGAAGATGAAGCTGTTTGATTTTTTATTGCAGCATCTGTAGTTTCCACAACGCACTCAATATTATTTGGAAGCTCAATTGAAATAGGTTTTCCCTCCATAAATGAAATAGTAACCTCTAAATTTTCTTTTAAAAGCTTATATTGTTCTCCAGATATTAATTTAGGAATTTCTACTTGTTCAAAAGTTTCATTATCCATAAAATGACAATTTTCTCCATCTATATATAAAAAATTAAATTTTTTTTCATCAACTTCAGCTTTTTCAACAGTTTCACTTGATCTAAATCTTTCATTTAATTTTGTTCCCTTAATAACACTTTTTAGTTCTACTTGATTAAAAGCCCCACCTTTACCTGGCTTTACATGTTGAGTTTTAAGAACATTCCAATAATCATTTTTATGTTCTATAATCATTCCGGGTTTGATTTCGATTGCTGTAATCTTCATTTAAATTTTTTAATAGCTTGCTCGGGTTTTAGTTTTGGGTTATCCCAAATAAAACTTGATAATGCAATATATTTTGCACCTTCCCTCATCAATTTTTTGTAATTAATATTATTTATACCCCCAATAACAACAATTGGTTTTTTAATATTTTTTTTTGCCCATTTTAAAATATTCAAATTAGTCCTTTTGGCACCTGGTTTAAGTCTTGATTTAAAAAAAGATCCAAAAGCGATATAATCTGCCTTAAGACCAATAGCCTCATTCGCAAGTACTTTAGAATTATGACATGTAATTCCCAAAATTTTTCCTTGAAGTTTCTTTCTTGCAATTTTAAAAGACCCGTCTTGTTGACCCATATGACACCCGTTGGCTTTAACCTTTGAAGTTAAAGTATAATTATCATTAATGATAAATTTTACTTTATGTTTGGCGGTGATTTTTCTTATCTTTTTACAGATATTAATAAGTTTTTTTTTACTTACATTTTTTAATCGCAACTGAAAGAATTTTACGTTTTTAAAAGATAATACCTTTTCTAAACTAGAGTAAAAACTTTGATTAATTTTATTTGGTGAAATTAGATAAACTGATCTCTTCAAAGGTGTTAGGCCGCAGACTCTTTCTCTAATTTTTCCGACCACTCCCCTTTAGATGAGAAGCCATTCATTTTAGCTCTATGGTTAAAAGCCTTTTGAATATTTTCAATATTATCCTGATTTTTTCCGAATTCTTTTAAAGCACTTGCTTGCAGCCCTCTTCCATAAGAGAAAGTAATTAAAAAATTACTATCATTTATTTTGTTTATTTCGTTTAAGTTTTTACTTGATTCTATTTCTGACTGACCGCCGGATAGGAAAGCTATACCGGGTATTTCAGCTGGTACGTTTTTTTTTAAACAATCCAAAGTTTTTTTTGCAATTTCTTCAGCGCTAGATTTATCTTTACATTCTGAGCCAGCTATAACCATATTTGGCTTTAGAACTGTACCTTTTAAATCAACTTTTTGAATCTCAAGTTCGTTATAACATTCATTAAGAACATCTGTTGTTACCTGGTAGCATTTGTCAATGTCATGTGAACCATCCATTAAAACTTCTGGCTCAACTATTGGAACCATTTTAGCTTCTTGAACTAAAGAAGCGTATCTTGCTAATGCGTGGGCGTTAGCTTTTATAGATTGGGTTGATGGAAATTTATCTGAAATTTTATAAACAGCTCTCCATTTCGTAAACCTCGCACCTAAATCGTAATATTCTTTCAATCTTTCTCTCAAACCATCTAAACCCTCTGTCACAGTTTCATCGCTAGAGCCAGCAAGAGGTTTAGCGCCTTTATCAACTTTAATTCCCGGCACAGCCCCATGTTTAGAAATTAATTCTGGAATTGATGGACCTAATGTAGACTTTTGTCTTATTGTTTCATCAAATAAAATTACTCCTCCAATATAATCTTTCATTGCGCTTGAATTAAAAAGAGTTTGTCTAAAATTTAATCTGTTTTTTTCAATGTTTTCTACATTAATACTTTTAAATCTTTTAGCTATTGTCCCAGTGCTTTCATCTGCTGCAAGGATACCTTTACCCTTAGCGCACATTTTTTTTGCAATTTCATTTAATGTCATAGCGATTATTTATTTTAAAACACTTATACCAGGCAAGTCTTTTCCTTCTAAGTACTCTAAAAACGCTCCTCCCGCTGTTGATAAGTGAGAGAAAGTAAGTTTGTTACTACTCTTATTTACAGCTGCTAGCGTATCTCCACCTCCAAGCACAGATATTAAAGATTTTTCTAAAGTATTCTTAGAAATATTTTCTGCAATAGACATAGTTCCTTTTGAAAAGCTGTCATTTTCAAAATATCCTGCTGGCCCATTCCACAGAACAGTATTTGACTCGTTTATTTTTTTTTGAATATTCTTAATTGTATTGAAGCCAATATCTAAAATTATTTCATTATTTTTAATTTCATCAAGATTTTTATTTTTACCAGTTCCCTCAAAGTCTGTTCCTACCACGCAATCCTCAGGTATTAATATTTCACAATTATGTTCCTCTGCTTTTTTATAAATATTTTCTATTATCTCTTTTGTATTTTTTTCAATTAAAGATTTACCAACTTTAAAATTTTTATAAACAAAGAAGTTGTTAGCCATCGCTCCAACAATTACTAAATTATTAACTTTTTTTAAAAGATTAGTAATAACATTAATCTTTGTAGAAATTTTTGATCCCCCGACAATACAAGTGACTGGTTTTTTTTTATTTTTTAAAACAAGATTTATTGCCGTTATTTCTTTTTTTAACAATGGACCAGCATAACTTTTTTTTACAAATTTTGTTATACTATGCACAGAGGCTTGTTTTCTATGAGAGCACGAAAATGCGTCATTAATATAAATATCTCCAAGTTCACCTAACTTTTTCGAAAAATCATAGTCATCATCAGTCTCTTCTTTAAAAAATCTTATATTCTCAATTAATATTACTTCACCCCCTTTTAGGTGAGAAAATTTTTCTTTAGTTTTATTATCAAAAGATCCTCTAAAAAAATAAACATTAGTTTTAAGAACATCCTTAAGATATTTATAGACAGGTATCAAAGATAGGTCAGGAACGCTTATTCCTTTTGGTCGGCCTAAATGACTTATAATTATAATTTTTGCTTTTTTTTGAATTAATCTTTTTATAAAAGGTAAGCATAAAGTTATTCTAGTATCATCTTTTATAACCTTATCTTTTATAGGAACATTTAAATCTAATCTGAGAATTACTTTTTGATCTTTAATTTCTAAATCGTCAGGAAAGAAATTTATTTCACCCATTGACTACTGTTACTCTCTCAATTTTTTTTGAATAAAATTTGTTATATCTTCCTCTGATAATTTAAAATGTTTGTAAACTTCTTTATAAGGAGCACTTTCACCAAATTTATCTATACCTAAATTAGCACCTTTATTTTTAATATATTTTTGCCAAGGCATTACGCTTCCAGCTTCTAACGTGACGATCAACGAATTTTCTTCTAAAATATCTTTTCGAAAATCTTCAGGTTGTTTGTCAAAAAGTTCCATGCATGGCATTGAAACAACTTTTGAGTGGATATTATTTTCTTTGAGCCTATCTTGAACTTTTAAGGCAAGTTCTACCTCTGTACCAGATGCAACTAATGTTACATTGCTTTCGTGCGAAGTTAAATTAATTGTATAGGCTCCTTTTTCACATTTATTTTCTTTGGAGTTTTTTGGATTAATATAAGGAACTTTTTGTCTAGATAATGCAATCACACTTGGCGTGTTTTCACTTTTTAAAGCTATTTCCCAACACTCGAAAGTTTCATTTATATCTGCAGGTCTGAATACATTTAAATTTGGTATAGCTCTCAATCCAGCTAGTTGTTCAATTGGCTGGTGAGTAGGACCGTCTTCACCAAGACCGATCGAGTCATGAGAAAAAACATAAATAACTTTTAAACCCATTAAAGCAGAGAGTCTGACAGAAGGTTTACAATAATCAGAAAAAATTAAAAAAGTTCCTCCATAAGGAATTATTCCTCCATAAAGAGCTAAACCGTTCATAACTGCCGCCATACCATGCTCTCTAACTCCATAATGAATGTAATTTCCATTAAAGTTTTTAGAGTTAATAATTTTAGAATTGGTAGTCTTTGTATTATTGGAACCACTTAAATCTGCTGACCCACCAATTAGTTGTGGAAGAAAAGCAGACAATTTTTCAATTGCTGCCATCGAACACTGTCTTGTTGCTAAACTTGGTTTAGTTTCAAAATATTTCTCCTTTTCCTTTTGGATTAAATTTTCTAAACCTGAGAAGTCTAATTTTTCTTTATATTTGTTAAGTTCATTTTTAATTTTTGGATTTTTTTTATTAATTATTTGCAACCAGTTGTTCTCTAATTCCTCACCTTTATTTCCTATTTTTCTCCATTCATCTAAAATTTCTTGAGGTATTTCAAATGGTGAATTACTCCACTTTAATTTTTTTCTTACTAAAGATATTTCCTCATCCCCTAAAGGGGAGCCATGAGAAGAAGCCTTACCAGATTTATTAGGTGATCCAAATCCTATGATAGTTTTGCAAGATATGATCGTTGGTTTTTTTGACTTTGATGCTTTAGTAATTGCTTTTGATATTTGCTTTTCATTATGACCATTAACTTCTATAAAGCTCCAACCATAAGACTCAAATCTTTTTTTGTAATTGTCCGATACACTTAATGACGTTGAACCATCAATTGAAATTTTATTATTATCAAAAAACACTATTAAGTTTTTTAATTTTAGATGCCCGGCTAAACTCATTGCCTCATGGCTTATGCCTTCCATCAAATCACCATCACTGGCGATTACATACGTTTTATTATTAATAACTTCAGAGCCAAATTTTTTTCTAAATATCTCTTCAGCTATTGCCATTCCAACTGCATTAGATAAACCTTGTCCTAATGGTCCAGTAGTGGTTTCAATTCCTGTACCTTTTTTATACTCAGGATGACCTGCGCAAATGGAATTTAATTGTCTAAAATTTTTTATATCTTCAATAGAAATACTTTCGTAACCGTTTAGATAAAGAAGTGAATAAAGCAACATAGAGCCATGGCCTGCAGATAAAATAAATCTATCTCTGTTAATCCAATTTGGATTTTTAGGATTAAACCTCAGGTGGTATTTAAATAAAACAGTCGCAACATCTGCCATTCCCATTGGCATTCCCGGGTGACCCGAGTTTGCTTTTTGCACAGCATCAATTGATAAAAATCTAATTGCGTTTGATAAATGATTAAATTTTACAGTCACTTTTAATTACGTATATAGACTTAAACTAACTATATCAATATTATGGTATTAATCTTTATGGGTAAATTTGAAAAGAAAGAACAAAATTTAAACCAGCTTATTGATAAATTAAATTCCTTATCATTAAGTTATTCACAGCCTACTTATGAATTAGAAAAACTTAAGACGGAAAAAAATGAACTAGCTAATCAAAAAGCAGAAATTGAAAAAAAAAATGAAGAATTAATGAGAGAGCATAAGTATTTAAAAGAGAAAATAAAAAAACTTCAGTTAGAAGTTTATAAAAAATCTGAGTTAGAAGATAAATTCAATAAAGATATTGAGGAGTTAAGCCAAGAAACAGAGAACTTAGTTAATGAGATAGAAAAATGGCAAATGTAAATATAAAATTTAATAATAAAGATTATCTTCTTTCATGCGATGACGGCCAAGAAGAGTCTTTAAAAAAGTTAACCAAGTTTTTAGATAAGAAATATTCAGAGCTTAAAGATAAACTAGGTAATATAGGTGAAAATAAACTGTTATTGATAACCACTATTCAATTAATTGATGATTACTTTGATTTAAAACAAAAAATTACAAATCAAAAAAAAAAAATAGATGAAATTTCCAATAAATTTAAAGAAATCAGGTCACTAGCAATTAAGTATAAGGAAGACAAAGATATTGAGATCCAAAAACTACACGAAGAATTAGATAGCTTTAAAAAAACAATTGAAGAAAATAATTCTTTATACGAGTCAATGCTCGATAAAACCACCCAGTCATTAGAAAAAATAATTTCAAATACTGAATCACTGTCCAAAATACAGTAGATGCAACAAAAAGCTAAATTAAGAAAAAAGTACTCAAAGATAAGACAAGAAAAATATTACGATATAAATAAAAATTTTTTTTCTCCTTTGTTAAAATTAATTAGAAAAAAAAATAAAAAGGAACCTATTATAATAGCTTTATATTATCCTTCAAATTTTGAATTAAATGTTCTTAAGATTTTAGATTTGAAATATTTTTCAGAGCAAACAATCTTGCTCCCTGTTGCAGAAAAAAATAATTTAATGAAATTTTATCCATGGAAAAAAAATGATGTATTGACCGTCAATGAATTTGGCATGCTTGAACCCATTAAGGCTAAAGCAAAAATTCCCGATGTAATAATAGTGCCCTTGCTAGCTTTTGATAAAGATAAGTTTAGATTAGGATATGGAAAAGGATATTACGATCGTTATTTAAATAAATATATAAAAATATATAAAGATATTATGACAGTCGGTGTTGCTTTTTCTTTTCAAAGACATAATAAGCTTCCTATAAATAAAAATGACGTTAAATTGGATTTTATTTTAACAGAAAAAGGAATTTATAAATGAATTTATTAATTTTAGGTGATGTTATGGGAGCTTCTGGCAGAAAAGCTCTATCCAATAAACTGCCAGATTTAATAAAAAAATATAAAATTAATTTCGTTATTGTTAATGGAGAAAACTCTTCAAATGATGGTAAGGGTATTACTCAAGATATTACAGAGGAGTTTTTCAAATCTGGCGTAGATGTAATCACTTCTGGAAATCATATTTGGGATAAAAAAGATACTTCAGATTTTATTGAAAAAGAAAAAAGATTATTAAGACCTGCAAATCTTGCAGAAGGATCTCCGGGTAGAGGTCATGAAATTTATTGGTCAAAAGATAAAAAATATAAAATAGGAGTAATCAATTTAATGGGAAATGTTTTTATGAGAAAAACGGAAGATGTTTTTAAAAAAGCAAAAGAGATTTGCAACAAAATAAAATTAAAAAAAGATGTAGATTATTTAGTTGTCGATTTTCATGGAGAAATAACAAGTGAAAAAAATGCTGCGGGTCATTTTTTTGATGGTCTTGCAACATGTGTGGTAGGAACTCACACGCATATCCCAACCGCAGATACTAGAATCTTAGATAAAGGAACTGCCTATCAAACAGATATAGGCATGTGTGGTGATTATAATTCTGTTATTGGAATGAACAAAGAAAATTCAATTAAAAGATTTTTTAAAGAAAAAGATGCAACAAATCATTATCCCTCTGAAGGCGAAGCAACATTATCTGGTATTATAGTAGAAACCAATTCAGAAACTGGCTTAGCAAAAAAAGTTATCAGATTAATCGATGGAGGTAGCTTAGTTAATTAGTTATGGCAGGACATTCACATTGGGCAGGAATAAAGCATAAAAAAGGTAGAGCGGATAAAGAGAGGTCTAAAATATTTTCAAAACTCTCGAGAGAAATAACTGTTGCAGCAAAACTGGGCGACAAAGATCCAGATATGAATCCAAGATTAAGAACTGCGATCCAAGCTGCTAAACAAGCTAATATGCCTAAAGACAATATATCAAGAGCCATTAGCAAATCAGAAATGAGTGGAGATAAAAATTATGAAAGCTTAAGATACGAAGGTTTTGGACCTTCTAATATTGCTTTAATAATTGAAACATTAACTGACAATAAAAATAGATCTGCTTCAAGCATTAGAACTGTTTTACAAAAAAAAGGTGGAAGACTTGGTGAAACAGGTTCTACATCACATATGTTTTTCAACTGTGGAGTGCTTCAAATAAATAAAGATAAAATTAAAGAGGATGAGTTATTTGAAATAGCAATTAACGCAGGTGCGAAAGATTGCTTACCTTTAGATAACATATTTGAGGTAATCACTGAAAAAGAAGATTTTTATAAAGTAAAGATAGAACTTGAAAAAAAAATAGATGCATTTGACTACTCATCTATAGAATGGAGACCACTTAATTATATTGAATTAGATAAAGACCAAAGCAATAATGTTACAGAAGTTTTAACTTCATTAGAAGATTTAGATGATGTTCAAAATATATTCACCAATGCAAATTTAAAAAATTTACAATAATGAAAATAATTGGAATAGATCCTGGTTTAAGCGGTGCAATAGCTGTCTTAGAAAACAACAAAGTCTTAAATATTTTTGACATACCTGTAATGTCAGAAGGAAAAAAAAATAAGAGACAACTAAATAGCGCTCTTTTAGTTAACTTGCTTAAAGAAAATATTAATAAAGAGGAGGAAGTTGCAGTAGTTGTTGAGCAAGTAAATGCTATGCCAGGTCAGGGGGTTACTAGTATGTTTAATTTTGGTCAAACTTTTGGCGCATTAAAAGGTATTTGTGCAGCATTAGAACTCCCAATATTTTTTGTTAGACCATCAAAATGGAAAAAACATTTTGAATTAATAAATTCTTCAAAGGACGCAAGTAGAACAAAAGCTATAGAAATGTATCCAAAATTATCAAATCAACTCTCAAAAAAAAAAGATGTCAATAAATCCGATGCTATTTTAATAGCTAGGTTTTATAGTGAAACAAGATTAATGGAAGAAAATTAAACCTAATTCGATTAATAACGCCAAATTCATGACACATTCTAAAAGTAATTAGCTCTAATGGAACAAGATATAGCTGCACAAGTTGTTGGTTTAGGCGGAGCAACAGATTTTTCAATATGGAAACTTTTTTTAAGAGCTGATTGGGTAGTTAAATCAGTTATAATTTTATTAATTGCTTGCTCTATTTTTTCATGGGCTTTAATTTTTGATAAAATCAGATTGTTTAAAAATATTAATAGTTCAATAGAGGAATTTGAGAAAAAGTTTTGGAAAGCAAAGTCTGCTGAAAGTTTTAATAACAGCTTACCAGCCAACTCCGATGACCCAGCTATTAAAATATTTAAATCAGCTATGGCAGAACTCATTAAAACAAAGAGACAATCCTCCACCATTCAATCTGCAAGAGTTGGAAGAATGCTCGAAATAGCAACTGATACCGAAATGAAAAAAGTAGAAAAAAATTTTACTTTCCTTGCAACTGTAGGATCCACAGCACCTTTTATTGGTTTGTTCGGAACAGTTTGGGGAATTATGAATTCTTTTCAATCAATAGCGATTTCTAGAAATACAAGTTTAGCTATAGTTGCGCCTGGAATTGCCGAAGCACTATTTGCTACGGCATTAGGTTTATTGGCTGCAATACCTGCCGTTGTTTCATACAATAAGTTTAATAGCGATACTCAAAGATATTTTTCAAAAATAGAAAACTTTTCTAAAAGATTTTTATCGATAATTTAGTAATGGCATTTAAATTTAATCGCTCAAGAAAAGAACCAATGAGTGAAATAAACGTTACTCCATTTGTGGATGTTATGTTGGTGTTATTGATAATTTTTATGGTTACAGCTCCATTGTTAACTGTTGGAGTACAAGTAGATCTACCTGAGTCAGCAGCCGACTCTCTTCCTGATGATCAAGAACCACTAACAGTAAGTATTAACTCTAAGGGTGAAATTTATATTCAAGAAATACAGGTTAGTGCTCAAAAATTTATACCAAAACTTTTAGCTATTGCTAAAAATAGAACTGACACAAGAATTTATGTTAGAGGAGATAAAAATATTAATTATGGAAGAGTTTTAGAAGTAATGGGAACTCTTTCTGGTGCGGGATTTTCCAAAGTAGCTTTAATATCTGAGCCGTATAAAAACTAAAATGATTTATGATAAGAAGTCTAATTTATTCTCTAACTTTTCACTCTGTCATAGTTCTATTAACTATATTAAGCTTACCTTTTATGCTTAGAGAGCCAATAGATTTGCCCCCAATAGTCTCGGTAGAACTAATTCAAATTTCAGACAAAACTAATATTCCTTATGCGCCAAAAGCTAGAAAAATTATTGAGAAAAAAAAGAAAGAGGAAGAGAGACTTGTTTCAGAGCAAGCTCCGCCTGCCGCAAAGGCTAAAGAAAAACCTGATAGAATTCCTCTGCCTAATGAAAAAAAAGATGAAAAAAAAATTATTAAAAAGAAACAAAATCCAGAAGAGGTGAAACCAGAAATAAGGCAATCTTCTGAGTTTGAAAAGAAAGAAATTGTAGACACAAACCAAATAGCAGCATTAATTGATAAAGCTAAAGAAGAACAAGCAGTAAAAGAAAAAGCAAAACAAAAAATTACTCAAAGTAGCCAAAAAAATTCATTTGCAACTGGTTTAAGCCTTTCAGAAGAGGATGCGTTAAGAGCACAAATTTTCGGTTGTTGGAGCGTTCCTTTGGGTTTACCATATGATGAGGATTTACTAGTAAGAATTAAACTAGAATTAAAACAAGATGGAACAATAATGAAATCAGAAATTTTAGACCATCAAAGAATGAACAGGCCTGGACAAAAATTTTATAAGGTTTTGGCAGAAAGCGCTTTAAGAGCAGTTAGGCTTTGTCAGCCTTTAAAAGTTCCACCAACAGGTTATGATAAATGGAAAAATATACAATTAAATTTTAATCCAACAGAAATGCTTAAGGGGTAGTATGAAAAAGCTAATAATTCTATTTTTATTTAAAGTATTATATATTCAAAATGCTTTTGCATTAATTGAAGTTGATATCACAAGAGGTAATCTAGATCCTCTTCCTATAGCAGTATCTCCATTGCACGTTGATATAAAATCTGAAAACTTTGAGGGAATTAAAATTAAAGAACTAGGAGAAAATATATCTTCAATTGTTGAAAAAAACTTCAGATCAACAGGCTTATTTAATCCACTTAAAAAAGAAGCATTTGTTCAAAAACCAGATATCGCTCATTTAAAACCAAGATTTGAGGATTGGAGATTAATAAAAGCTCAAGCATTAATAACCGGTAAATTATTAGTAAAAGATGGAAAATTAAAAGTTGAATTTAGACTTTGGGATTTAGCAGCTGCGAAGGAAATGACCGCTTTAGCTTTCACTACCACGCCTTCAAATTGGAGAAGAGTAGCTCATATTATTTCGGATAAAATTTACGAAAGACTAACAGGTGAAGAAGGATATTTTGATACGAGAATAATTTATGTTGCAGAAAGTGGCGCCAAAAACCAAAGAGTAAAAAAATTGGCAATTATGGATCAGGATGGCGCTAATACAAAATATTTAACTTTAGGAAACGAATTAGTTTTAACGCCAAGATTTAATCCAACAAATCAAATGGTTACATACATGTCATATTTTAGAAATATGCCAAGAGTTTATTTACTTGATATTGAAACTGGCACACAAGAGGTTGTTGGAAATTTTCCTGGTATGACTTTTGCACCAAGATTTTCACCAAACGGAAAAAAAATAGTTATGAGTTTTGCTAAAGACGGAAACTCAGATATTTATACAATGGATTTAGATTCCAGGGTTGTTGAAAGAATAACCGATCATTCATCCATCGACACGTCACCATCATTTTCACCAGATGGAAAATTCATAGCATTTAATTCTGACAGAAGTGGATTACAGCAAATATATGTAATGAGAAGTGACGGGAGTGGAGTAAAAAGAATTACCTTTGGAAACGGAATATATGGAACACCTGTTTGGTCTCCAAGAGGAGATTTGATTGCGTTTACTAAAATGCGAAAGGGTAGATTTTATATCGGAGTGATGCGAATAGATGGGACAGGTGAAAGGCTATTGACAGAAAATTACTATCAAGAAGCACCTTCATGGTCTCCGAATGGAAGGGTTTTAGTTTTTTACAGAGAAACCAAAGCTGGATCAAAAGGAGAGGGGTTCTCAGCAAAATTGTGGTCAATTGATATAACAGGTTATAATGAGAGGAGACTTAATACTGAAACTGACGCTTCGGACCCATCTTGGTCTTCCCTATTATCAAAATGATGATGAATCATGTGTAAATTACACTTGAATAATATCTAATAATTTGAAATAAACCACAATAATAAACCCAGGGGAAAAAATGATATTTAATAAGAATTTAAAAAATATATTACTAGTAGTATTTACCACTTTAGTTTTAAGTGCGTGTTCTACTGCAAAGAAATCAGGAAATATTGATGGCGATGTTTACACTGGAAAAGAAACAGTTAAATTTTTAGCCTCAGGAGTTCCAGACAGAATATTTTTTGCAACTAACAAGTCTTCACTAACTACTGCAGCAAGAGAAACTTTAAGGAAACAAGCAACTTATTTAAGAAAAAACAAGAGCCTTAATGTTACAATCGAAGGTCATGCAGACGAAAGAGGAACAAGAGAATATAACTTAGCTCTAGGTGAAAGAAGAGCTAACGCTGCAAAAGACTACTTGATGACTTACGGAATTTCTGGAAAAAGAATTTCTGTGATTAGTTATGGAAAAGAAAAACCTGTTAACCCAGCTTCTACACCATTGGCTTGGTCTCAAAACAGAAGATCTGTAACAGTTAAAGTAAATTAATTTTTTTTACAAAATACTAAGACCCTTTAATAGAAATATTAAAGGGTCTTTTTTTTGCCATTTTATCAATTTAAATAAGAATCATGAAAAAATTAAAAGATTTCAAATACGTTTCAGCTTTATTAATAACAATGTTTTTTGCAAATTTTGTTAATGCCGAACAAGAAGAGATATATCTACAATCAATATCTGATCAAATACAAGTTATAACTAAAGATCTTAAAACTTTAGAAAAAGCAGTTTACCAAAAATCTGATGTAACTTCATCTTCAGTGTTATCCTCAATTAAATCTGATGGCTTAAATGAAGATATAATGACAAAACATCTTTTAAAATTAAATGAGATAGAGAATCAATTTAGAGAACTAACTAACAAATTTGAAGAAGTAAATTTTAAATTAGATAAACTATCTACAAGGGTTACAAAAATTCAATCAGATACACAATTACGATTTTCAGATTTAGAAAATGGAGTAGTTTCTTCGCCACAAGAAAAAAAAGTTTCACTTCCAGGATCAAGTAAGCCTCAAGACTTCGGAGCAGCTCCTGCTTATGAAACAACTAACTTACCGAAAGAACAATCAATTAATTCTATTGAAAGTGCACAAACAGTTATTACCCAAGAGCCTCAGCAGAGAGATTCTTTGTTACCAGATAAATCACCAAAAGAGCAATATGAGTTCGCTGTAAGTTTTATGAAAGTAGGAGATTATGAAACAGCAGAATTTGCTTTGAAAGAATTTATAGATAAAAATAAAGATCATGATTTAGCAGGAAGCGCTCAGTATTGGTATGGTGAAACTTTTAGAATTAGACAATTATATTCTGATGCTGCAACAGCTTATTTAGATGGATATCAAAATTATCCTAAAAGCAAAAAAGCTCCGGATAACCTTTTGAAGCTTGGAATTACCATGGTTGAACTAGGAGAAAAAGATCAAGGTTGCAAAATGATTTTAGGTTTACAAAAAGAATATCCAAAAGCTAGCAAGTCTGTGTTACAAAAAGCTCAGTATGAGCAAAAAAAATTCAAGTGTAAATCTTAAGAACGGCTTTAAAGAATTTAAAGATTTATCAAAAATATTCTCTAATTTTAAAAAGAAACTTAATTTAATAAATAAAAAAAATTTTGCTGTTGCCGTATCTGGCGGCCCAGATAGTTTAGCTTTAGTAGCTTTAACAAAAGCATATACATACTGTCAAAAATCAAAATTTTACTATGTCTTGATTAATCATAATATTAGAAGAAACTCATTACAAGAAGCAAAAAAAGTTCAAAATCTTCTAAAAAAAAAGCAAGTTCACTTAAAAATTATTTCTAATAAAAAAAAAATTGAGAAAAATATTCAAGGTGAAGCTAGAAATATAAGATATGAACTTCTTTCAAATTTTTGTTTAAAAAAGAATATTAGATCATTGATAACAGCGCATAATCTAGAGGATCAAGTCGAGACTTTTTTAATTAGACTTTCGAGAGGGAGTGGATTGAGAGGATTATCTGCTATGAGACCTAAAAGTAAAATTAATAGCAAAATAGATTTATACAGACCTTTGTTAGATACGAAGAAAGAATTTTTGATAAAGATTTCTAAAAAAACTTTTGGAAATTTTGTTAAAGATCCATCTAATAAAAACTTTAAATATTTACGAACAAAAGTAAGAAAACTAAAAAAACCTTTAGAAAAAAGCGGCGTTGAATACGAGCAGATTTTTAAATCAATCCGTAATTTGTCAGAGAGCAGAGACTCACTTGATAATTTCTTGAAAAAAGAATTTAGTAAAATTATTCAAAAAAAAAATAATGAAATACTGATTAATTTGAAAAAATTTAAAAATCATAATAATGAAATTAAAATGGCCATTATTAACGCCTCAATCAAAAAACTTAAAAAAAACTATTACGATTCAAGGGCAAAAAAAGTTACTAACCTAATTAAAACCATCAATAAAAAGGGTTTTAAAAAATCTACTCTTGGAGGGTGTATTTTCTTTAAGAAGGGTATCAATTTGTGTCTAAAAAATGAAAAGCTTTAATTCAAAGGATTATTTGTTGCTTTTTGTCATATTTACAACTTATTAAATGTTAAAGTATACTTGTTAAATACAAATAAATGATTATTTAAGAATTATGAATGTCAAAAACTTAATAATGTGGGTCATAATTGTTCTACTTTCAGTAGGGCTATTTAATATGTTTCAAGATCCAAATAAGATTAATTCAGAGAGAAACACTCTAGCGTTCTCTAATTTTTTAAATGAAGTTGAGGCAGGTAGAGTTGTTGAGGTTCAGATACAGGGAAATAATATCTCTGGTGTTTTAGCTGACGGCAAAACTTTTAAAACGTACTCTCCAAATTACCCAGAATTAGTAGACAAGCTTTCTTCTAAAGGTGTGAGTATCGTAGCCGCACCTCAAGAAGATAAAATGCCTTCACTTCTCGGAATATTATTATCATGGTTTCCAATGCTTCTGCTTATTGGTGTCTGGATATTTTTTATGCGTCAAATGCAAGGCGGTAAAGGTGGAGCAATGGGGTTTGGAAGATCAAAAGCTAAACTTTTAAATGAAGCACAAGGAAAAGTTACATTTAATGATGTTGCAGGTGTTGAAGAAGCCAAAGAAGAAGTAGAAGAGATAGTTGAATTTTTAAAAGACCCAAGAAAATTTAGTCGTCTAGGAGGAAAGATTCCAAAAGGCGCTCTTTTGATTGGTCCTCCAGGTACTGGTAAAACTTTATTAGCTAAGGCAATTGCAGGTGAAGCAAACGTTCCATTCTTTTCAATTTCAGGTTCAGATTTTGTTGAAATGTTTGTAGGGGTTGGAGCATCTAGAGTTAGAGATATGTTTGAGCAAGGAAAAAAACATTCACCATGTATTATTTTTATAGATGAAATTGATGCAGTTGGAAGAAGCAGGGGTGCAGGTTTAGGTGGTGGAAATGATGAACGAGAACAAACTCTCAACCAATTGCTAGTTGAGATGGATGGTTTCGACACTAACGAAGGTATTATTCTGATTGCTGCAACTAACAGACCAGATGTCTTAGATCCTGCTTTATTAAGACCTGGAAGATTTGATAGACAAGTTGTTGTAGGAAATCCTGACATAATTGGAAGAGAAGCAATTTTAAAAGTACATGTGAGAAAAATAAGCACTGGACCAGATGTAAAATTAAGAACAATTGCAAGAGGTACTCCAGGTTTCTCAGGAGCAGATCTAGCGAATTTAATAAACGAGTCTGCTTTACTTGCTGCTAGAAAAAATAAAAGAGTTGTAACAATGTCGGACATAGAGGAAGCAAAAGATAAAGTAATGATGGGCGCTGAAAGAAGATCAATGGTTATGTCGGAAGATGAAAAGAAACTTACTGCATACCACGAAGGTGGCCATGCTATTGTAGCACTTAATGAGAAAGCTTCTGATCCAATACATAAAGCAACTATAATTCCAAGAGGAAGAGCACTAGGAATGGTGATGAGATTACCAGAAAGAGATCAACTTTCAGTAACAAGAGAGAAAATGCACTCAGATATAGCTGTCGCAATGGGAGGCAGAATTGCAGAAGAGATTATTTTCGGTCATGATAAAGTTACATCTGGGGCTTCATCCGATATAGATATGGTTACTAAAATGGCTAAAAATATGGTTACAAAATATGGAATGAGTTCTGAACTCGGAACTATTGCATATGGAGAGAATGAGGAAGAAGTATTCTTAGGAAGATCAGTTACAAAACAACAAAATATGTCTGAGGAAACAGCAAAAAAAATAGATGCGGAAGTTAAGAAAATTATAGACAAAGGATATGAAAGAGCTAGAAAAGTTTTAACTGAAAAAATAGACGACTTACACAAACTAGCAAAAGCTCTTTTAATTTACGAAACACTATCAGGTGATGAAATTAGAGATCTAATTTTAAAAAATATCAAACCAACTAGATCTTTTAAAGATGAGGATGAAGATGATGGCAAAAACACATCAGCTCTTGGTTCTCTAGGATTAAAACCAAAACCAGCAATATAAGTTAATGACCAAATATTACACTCGTGCGTGTAATTTTTTTTATGGTCAAGATTCAAGACAATTAGTTAAAAAGAAACTTACACTCCCTCTTTGCAATGATAGCTCAATATCTTTTAATCAAATTGAGCTTTTTTCCAGAAATAAAAAAATAGTAAAAAATAAAATTATAGATTTAAAAAATATAAAGAAATTACCAAATAAAATAAAAGAAAAAGTAATCCAAGATCTAAAAAAAATAACAAGTAAAAGAGATTTTTTAGGAAAAAAAACCCATGCAATTATGGGTGTAATAAACATGACACCAGATAGCTTTTCTGACGGAGGAGATTATAATACCTTTAAAAAGGCTAACCAAAGAATTAAAAAACTTATCAAGTCCGGTGCGGATTTAATTGATATAGGAGGCGAGTCAACTAGACCTGGCTCTAAAGTTATTAATCCAAAAAATGAACTCGAAAGAGTAAAAAGCATAATTAAAAAATTTAAAAATAATTTTTCTAAAACACTGCTATCGATAGATACGAGGAAAAGCCAGGTAATTGATTATGCTATGAAAGTAAAAGTAGACATTATAAACGATGTTTCATGTTTTAAATTTGATCGAAATTCTCATAAATCTGTAAGAAATAAGAATATTTGGAAAATTATTCACCATATGCAAGGAACACCACAAACAATGCAAAAAAATCCTAAATATCAACATGTCTTATTAGATATTTATGATTTTTTTGAAAAAGAAATTTCAAATTTTAAAAATGATAAATATAAAAGGAAGCTAATTTTAGATCCAGGTATTGGTTTTGGAAAAAAGTTGAAACATAATTTGATGATATTAAATAAGATTTCAATATTTCATTCTTTAGGATTTCCTATATTAATTGGTACGTCTAGAAAAAGATTTATTAATCAAATTTCTGGAAAATATGATACTAAAGAAAGAATTGGTGGAACCTTATCTTCAATAATGTATTCATTTTCACAAGGGGTAAAAATTTTTAGAGTTCATAATGTTGAAGAGGTAAAGCAAGGTCTATTAGTATTCGAAAAATTATTAAATAAATGAAAAAAAAGTATTTTGGAACTGATGGCATAAGAGGTACAGTAAATTTAGGTAATATTAATGGTGAAAAGTTTTTTAAATTTGGCTTAGCAGCTGGCACATATTTTAAAAACTTAAAGAAAAAAAAGCAGATAGCAATTATTGCCAAAGATACAAGATTATCAGGATATACCTTAGAACCAGCTCTCGTATCAGGATTGGCCTCAGCAGGAATGCACATATTTACTCTAGGGCCTCTCCCTACTAATGGATTAGCAATGCTGACAAAAAAAATGAGAGCTAATCTAGGAATTATGATAACCGCGTCTCACAACCCTTTTCATGATAATGGCCTTAAGTTATTCGGGCCGGATGGACTAAAACTATCAGACAAAATTGAAAAAAAAATTGAAAGTCTCATTGATAAAAAAACAGTTAATCAACTATCAGAACCAGATTTGCTAGGAAGGGTGAAGCGATTAGAAGATGGAAACGATAGATATATTGAAATTTTAAAGAATAATTTCCCAAGTAATTTTAGCCTTAAAGGAATGAGAATAGTTTTAGATTGTGCTAATGGTGCAGGATATAAATCTGCTCCTAAAATTCTCTCAGACTTAGGTGCGAAAGTATTTGCAACAGGTGTTAAACCAAATGGTTTAAATATAAATCTAAAATGTGGCTCTACTTGTCCTGAGCTATTAAAAAAATATGTGAAAAAATTTAAAGCTAACATTGGAATATCTTTAGATGGTGATGCCGACAGAGTAATTATGTGTGATGAAAAATCTCAATTAATAGATGGAGATCAAATTATTGCTATGATTGCTAAGAGGTGGAAAAGAAAAAAAATCCTGAAAGGTGGGGTGATTGGAACTTTGATGTCTAATTATGGTTTAGAAAAATTTTTTTTAAAAGAAAAAATTAATTTTAAAAGATCGAAAGTTGGAGATCGTTACGTTAAAGAATTAATGAGGAAAAAAAACTATAATTTAGGTGGAGAACAATCAGGACATATAATTCTAGGTAAATTTGCTACAACAGGTGATGGTCTTTTAGTAGCGTTAGAATGTTTATTTGCTTTAAGAAAAAGAAAAATAGCAAGTGAATTATTTAAGGTCTATCAGTCGGTGCCTCAAAAACTTATTAATATAAAAGTTAAAAATAAAGAAATTATTAACACACCAAAGTGTAAAAAAGCGATTAAACTCGCAAATCATATTATTAAAAATAAAGGTAGGTTACTTGTAAGACCTTCAGGTACAGAACCAAAAATTAGAATTATGTGTGAGTCTTTTAACTCTGCTTTACTCAATAGTTGTATTAAAATTGTGAAAAGATCCATAAATTAAAAATGCGTTTAAAATCTAAAGTTCTTATAATAGCTGGATCTGACTCCTCTGGAGGCGCAGGTATTCAAGCTGATATTAAAACTGTAACTTCTTTAGGTAGTTATGCAATGACCGCCATCACGGCTGTTACTGCTCAGAATACTTCTGGAGTTAAATCTATTATTCCTATTCGTCCAAAAGAGATTTCAAATCAAATTGAATATTCCTCTAAAGATATACGTCCTCAAGCAATAAAGATAGGCATGTTACATTCAAAACAGGTAATATTGGCAGTCAACAAATCTTTAAATAAATTAAAAATAAAAAAAATTATATTAGACCCGGTTATGGTTGCTAAAGGCGGAACAAAACTTATTAATACTGCCGCTATTACATTTATTAGAAATATATTAATGAAAAAAGTCTTATTAATCACTCCAAACATACCAGAAGCAGAAATATTATCAGGAATAAAGATTAGATCTTCCAAGGATATGTTAAATGCTGGAAAAAAATTAATTAAATTAGGAGCTAAAAATGTTCTTATTAAAGGGGGTCATTTAAAATCTAAAATGATGATTGATATTTTAATGAATAAAAAATCAGTTACAGAATTTAGAAGCAAAAAATATAATTCAAAAAATACTCATGGAACAGGTTGTACTTTATCTTCAGCAATAACAACGTATCTATCATGTGGAAAAGATTTGATTAAATCTTGTGAGCTTGGAATTAAATATGTTAATGATGCAATCAAAACTAACACTAATCTAGGAAAAGGAAATGGTCCAATCAATCATTTAAACTCTTTTATTCTTAATAAAAAATTCAAATAATGAAAAATGTTGCAGTTGTAGGTTCGCAGTGGGGAGATGAGGGAAAAGGAAAAATAGTTGATTGGCTTTCAAGTGAAGCTGACATAGTGGTACGATTTCAAGGCGGTCATAATGCTGGCCACACACTAGTTATTGATAAAAAAGTTTTTAAATTAAGATTATTGCCCTCTGGTATTGTGAGAAAGGGTAAAATGTCTATTCTTGGAAATGGTGTTGTAATAGATCCATGGGCTCTTTTAAAAGAAATCGATGAAATAAAGAAACAAGGCATTGATGTAACTCCAGACAATTTTATGATTTCTGAAGCAGCATCTTTAATTTTACCTTTTCATCAAGAAATGGATGAGATTCGGGAAGATGCTGCTGGTAATGAAAAGATTGGCACAACAAGAAGGGGAATAGGTCCTTGTTATGAAGACAAAGTTGGCAGAAGATCAATTCGAGTGATGGATTTAAGATCAGAAACTAATCTAGATAACAGGTTAGAAAATGTACTACAACATCATAACGCTATTAGAAAAGGTTTAAATAAAAAAGTTTTTGAAAAAAATGCTCTTAAAAAAGAATTATTAAAAATTGCTCCAGAGTTATTAAAATTCGCTCAGCCTGTTTGGTTAAAATTGAGTCAATTTAATAACGAAAGAAAAAAAATATTATTTGAAGGTGCCCAGGGAATTCTTCTCGACGTTGATCACGGCACTTATCCATTTGTAACATCATCAAATACTGTGCCTGCAATGGCTGCAACTGGATCAGGCTGTGGACCTGACAAAATTAATTATGTTTTAGGTATTACAAAAGCTTACACAACTAGAGTAGGTAGCGGACCATTTCCCACCGAATTAATTGATGAGATTGGTGAAAGCCTTGGTAGAAGAGGAAAAGAGTTTGGAACTGTCACAGCCAGGAAAAGAAGATGCGGTTGGTTTGACGGAGTTTTAGTTAGACAGACAATTAAAATTTCAGGAATTCATGGTATAGCTTTAACCAAGTTAGATGTTTTAGACGAACTTGAAGAAATTAAAATGTGTGTTGGTTACGACTTAAATGGAAAAAAAATAGACTATTTGCCAGCAGCTTCTGAGGATCAGTTTAACATAAAACCAATTTACAAATCATTTCCAGGATGGAAGAGTAAAACACAAGGAATAAGAAATTTTAAAGATCTGCCGGATAACGCAAGAAAATACATTCATGCTTTAGAAGATTTTATTGAAGCTAAAATATCAAGCATATCAACTAGTCCTGAGCGAGATGATACAATTTTAGTTGAGGATCCCTTTAATATTTAATTCATCGACAACAAGTTTTTAGATTTACTATCGTTAATCATGGATTTTTGCAATTTTTCAAAAGCCTTAGTTTCTATCTGACGTATTCTCTCTCTGCTTACCTTATATTTTTTGCTTAAGTTTTCTAAGGTTTCCGGTTCCTCTAAAAGTCTTCTAGCCGTAATTATTTCTTTTTCTCTCTCATTTAAAATTTTCATAGCACTTTCCAATAATGCTTTCTTATCGTTATATTCTTGCTTTTGTGAAACAATAAGTTCTTGATCTAAGGTATCGTCAACTAACCAATCTTGCCATTCTTCAGTCTCTCCACTTTTTATTGGATCATTAAGCGATTTTTCATGACCCATCATTCTTCTATTCATATTTACGATTTCATGAGATTCCACATCTAATCTTTTAGAAATTTCTTTAACTTGATCATCTTTTAAATCTCCTTCTTGATTAGGAGCTATTTGGTTTTTAATTTTTTTTAAATTAAAAAAAAGTTTTTTTTGAGCATTTGTGGTCCCCATTTTAACTAAACTCCACGACCTCAACACATATTCTTGAATTGCAGCTTTAATCCACCACATTGCATATGTTGCTAGCCTGAATCCTTTATCTGGATCAAACTTTTTCACTGCTTGCATCAACCCTATATTGCCTTCTGATATTAATTCATTTACAGGCAATCCATAACCTCTATAACCCATTGCAATTTTAGCAACTAATCTTAAATGACTAGTCACCAATTTATGAGCAGCTTTTAAGTTTCCATTGTCTTTCCAATTTTTAGCCAACATATACTCTTCTTCTGCATCGAGCATTGGAAACTTTTTAATTTGAGCTAAATAAATTGATAATCCTCCAACAGAAGGAACAGGCAAATTACTTATTTTATTTTTTTGGCTCATAACTTTTATTTATATATTAGATTATTTATTTCAACTGCTTAAATTTTCAAGCAAATTCAATATTTTTTTAAAACCTTCAGGTAATTCTGAATTAAAATTCATCCATTTCTTCGTTCTGGGATGGGTAAATCCAAGAGTTTTAGCATGCAATGCTTGCCCAGATAAATTGTTTAAATTAACAAAAAAATCATTATTAATTTTCTTAAATTGTATATTTTTTTTTCCATATTGTTTATCTCCGAGCAAGGATGTTCCTTTATATTTTAAATGAACTCTAATTTGATGTGTTCTTCCTGTTTCTAATTTACATTTAAGTAAACTTATTTTAGGAATATCTTTAATATTAAAAACTTTTAAAGTTTCATAATTTGTAATAGCTTTTTTTCCATTAATTTCAGTCACAGTCATTAATTGACGATTTTTTTTATCTCTTGAAATTAATGTAGTTATTTTTCCATTTAAAGGCCTTATTACTCCCCAGGTCAAACAGATATATTTTCTTTCGATAGTATGATTACTAAATTGTTCACTTAAATTTGAATGTGCTAAGTTATTCTTAGCAATTACAAGCAAACCGCTAGTTTCTTTATCAATTCTATGAACAATGCCTGGTCTTAATGGGCCATTGATGTTAGATAATTTTTTTTTGTATTTAAATAATAAAGCGTTAACTAGAGTATTTTCATAATTTCCGGCACCGGGGTGAACCACCATACCTTTTGATTTATTAATGACTAAAATATCATCATCTTCATAAATAATATCTAGTTTAATTTTTTTTGGCTTTATATTTTGTTGATCTTTTTCAGTGATATTGATTACTATTTGGTCATTATATTTGACTTTAGTTGAAGGTAACGCGATTATTTTCTTATTGAGTTTAACTTGATTATCTTCAATTAATTTTTTTAAAAATGATCTAGTGAAATTTTTTGTATTTTTTGTTAAAAAAACGTCTAATCTTTTTCCACTATTTTTTTCATTAACAGAAAATTTAATTGTATTACTCATAAATTAATTTAGATTATCCTATAATGCGCCGGTAGCTTCAACTGGATAGAGCGCCGGATTTCGGCTCCGGAGGTTATGGGTTCGACTCCTATTCGGCGCACCAAATACCTCATTATTGAATTAATCAATTTTTAATTTATATTTTAAGAAATTCACTGCTTTTGAAAACGCGTCCCATTTTTTATCATACTGATGAACAATCAAATAAGGTTGATTTGATGAGTTAATCAATTGATAGTTTTCATTAAATTTTATTCTTTTTAAATGATAAACTGTTGCAACTGGCCCGTTTATGTTTGAGTAAAAATAAGAGTCGTTAATAAGATTATTATGAGCAATAAAATTACCATGAGCTTGATCTGAACCGCGACTTCCTTTATCTCTTCTAAAAGTTAAAATATACTTTAATCTTTTTTTAAACTTATGTTTGCTTGTTTCATCAATCATTAAGGTTAAAAATTTTTTTATTGAATTTTGAGATCCAAGAACAGTGCCTCCACATGAAATAATCTTTTCAGATAAATCATTCAAAACTTGAACACCGTATGTTTTTGAAATCCAATCAGAATTAAATTTGCAATCTCCTATTTTTTTATCCTCTAAAAAAAAATTAATTGATCCTTTGTAGGAATAGTTAAAGGGATTAGATTGAAAATAAACATCTCTGCTATCGCAAAACAGAATATCATTAAACTCTTTTCCTTTTAAAAAATCTAAAAAAATTTTATATCTTTTTAATTGAATATCTCTTTTATCAATATTAGTTTTTACAATCTCGCAGTCATACTTTTTAAGCTCTCTCTCGATTTCTTTATCATTTGCGCCAATTATAAAACAGATTTCCTCTTTATAGTATTTTCTTAAACTTTTTATAAATAGTTTAAGTTGGGATATATGAAAACCAATGGCTGCTGTTAAAACTAAATTTTTTCTCATAAAATTAAATAATCCAGTCCTTTAAATAATTTACATTATTTACAATATAATCAGGAAAAGAATCATCTATATCAATTTTTTTTAGATTATGCCCTCTGTCAAATACATCTTGATTATTTTTTATTCTTTCTTCAATTTTTTTTTCATCATTTAAATTATCATTATTAAACTCACCGTGAGCAAAAGATTTAATTTTTTTAGATATATTTTCAGGAGTTTGTAAAAAAGAAAAATGCCATCCACCATCATCGATAATTTGGATATTTCTTATTTTATCAATTCTCCAAAAAGGGTATTTTTTAAACTTTAAACTTCTTAACCACTGAGCAGATTTAAAATTTTTCTTTAAACAAATTTTTGAGCCATGCCAATTGTTTTCCTCTAAATTCAAAAGATTTAACTTAAACATAAACATTTTTTGAGAAAAAACTGCAAACTTATCTTTATTGTAGTACTTCAATTTTTTCAAATTTGGTATTTCATCAACATCAGATAATATGATTAGGTCGTCATCGGAAGCTTTACTGAGACCTCTAATTATCGAATTCCTTTGGTGCTGTTCAACTAAAGAGTCACCTCCCTCATGATACTTCATAATATTTTTAGGTGTATCATCAACAACTATATATATAATTTTTTTTTCAAATTTTTTAAATTTTTTTATGTCGAAGTTAAGTTTTTTAGGCTTTCCTTGGTGATTAACTGTGGACTCAGCGACTACAAAGAAGTCGACCTGATCGTACAAAATATTAAATCTTATTTCTGCTATATGTTCCTCATTAAAAAATTGGAAACAATCATAAATGGCCATTTTATCTTTTTGTAAAGGTTGCTATACCTATTTTTTTTCCTTTTATAACTGAAGATGAGCAATGCAGGTGACTCCTGTCAAATATTAGCATTGATCCAACTTCCCACTCGTAGATTAATTCAACCTCTAAACCTTTTAAATTATCTATTTTCTCATGTTGAAGGTATTTTTCATGAATTTTTTTATCAAATGGTTTATCACCATACATTTTTAGATGTATGTTCGATCTTTTGTTTTGTCCGTATGTCAAATTTTTTTTGTTTAACTCTTCAGGGTCCTGGGTAAAACTAGTTGAACCATTATAAAATCTATTTTTAAATATTACTGTGCTACCTATAGATGATAAAGGTATTAAAGTTTGTTTATAAATTTGATTGTTAATTTCAAAACCCGCGTCTACATGTAAGCCAATAGGATTATAACTTTCTTGTATCAAGCCTAAAATGTCTTTTCCATTTTCATCTTTAAGATTATCAAGTTTGAAATGACCTATTTCCCTACCGACTCTATCAAAGAATTTTTTTTCCAGATCTGTATTGAACCCTTGTAACCACCTTTTCTTAATCACATTCTGCTTTTTGTTATGCACAGTAATGGGCAGTTCAGAGAATAGCTTTAAAAAGTCATTTATTTCGTTTTGGTTAAATATATTGTCAATTACTTTAGGTGGAGACTCTAGCTTTTTTATTTCTTCAATTTTATTACTCATAAATTATTCGCCCATATTCATTAAAGTACCTCTATTTTTTGCTCCCTCATATGATAGGTAAAAAATCAGAATTCCAAAAGTAAAATATAAAAAGGAAATGAAAATAGCCTTTAATATATGTAAATAATTTACACTATCATAAATTAAAATATTTCGCATCTCTTCAAATATATGTACGAGAGGCAGCAATTTTGCAATGAATTGTAACCATACTGGAAGAATTTCTATCGGGTAATAAATACATCCTAATGGAGCTAGAAAAAACAAGCTTGCCCATGCAATATTTTCAAAAGAAGGCCCAAATCTCACTAGACCTGATGTCACTAAAAGTCCTAAAGTAACTCCAAAAATGTAAAGTGTGATTAAAAGAAGAATTAATGGAATTCCAATTTTAAAAATTGAAACACCAAAAATAGGTATTGCTAATAAAGCTGCAGGAACTAAGCCAATTAATGTTCTTAATATTGCTGTAAAAGTAAGTGATGCGATTATTTCACTTATTTTTATTGGAGCTATAAACAAGTTAGTGAAATTTCTACTCCAAATTTCTTCGAGAAACATCATATTGTAACTAATGCTAGATCTAAAAAGAAAATCGTAAAGGATTGCTGCGCTCAAAATTATACCAACTGTGTTTTCAAAATATGAAGAATTTAAGGTAAAAAATTTTGAAATAAATCCCCAGAGAAATATTTGAACAGTTGGCCAATAAATTAAATCTAAAATTCTTGGAAAAGAACCTTTAATTAAATATACATGTCTTAAGCTAAGCGCAAAAATTTTATTTAAGTTCACTTTTACTCCTTGCTATTTTTAAAAATGTGTCTTCTAAATTTTGCCTTCCATGTTTTTTTATTAATTGATTACAAGTTCCACTATCTACAATTTCACCTTTTTTCATCATAATTATTTTATTACACAGTCTCTCTACTTCTTTCATATTATGTGAGGCCAATAATATTGTGAGTTCATTTTTCTTTTTATATTTTTCAATAAATTCTCTGACAAAATCACCAACATCTGGATCAAGACTAGCTGTTGGTTCATCTAAAAACAATAATTTAGGTTTATTGATAAGTGATTTTGCTAGCGCAACTCGATTTTTTTGGCCGGATGAAAGTTCACCAGTTTTCTTATTTAAAAAACTTGTTATATTTAGATCCTCCGCCATTTCACTTACTCTTTTTCTAATTTCAACAACACCATAAAGTCTAGCATAAACTTCTAGATTTTGTTTTACTGTGAGTTTTTTTGGTAATTCAACATAAGGTGAAGCAAAGTTCATTAAACTTAACAATTCAATTCTGTTTTTAGGCTCTAAACAAGTATCATCAATATAAATCTTACCACTTGTTGGTGTTATTAATCCTAGCATCATACCAATCGAAGTAGTTTTTCCGCAACCGTTTGGACCGAGCAATCCTAAAGTAGAATTTTTTTCAATTTCAAAGCTTATATTGTTTACTGCAGTTATAGAATTAAATTTTTTTACAAGATTTTGTACTTTTAATTTCATTTAAAATTTTGATGCCCTACTTATCCTATCATTGATGGCAATACCAGCGCCGTAATTAGGAATTTTTTCTATTTGGATCTTTTTATACCCCTTTTTTTTAATAATTCTAAACATTTTGTATAAATTTGAAGCTGCCAAAAATAGATTATTTTTTTCACTTAAGCTAAAAAAATCTTTCTTATTTTTATGTTTATTTCCGATATATAAATATGCACTTTTTCCATCATGTTTTTTTTGATTTATTACAACTGGAATTCCAGGTGAATAATGTTTTGTCATCATCCCAGGAGATAGAATTTTGTTTTTTTTCTTTTGAGTTTGAATTTTAATTTTTAAAGATTTTTCAATAATTTTTTTATCTAAAACCCCAGGTCTTAAAATTTTAGGATTTGAAGTTAAATCTATTACTGTTGACTCAATTCCTACCTTACATTTTCCGCCATCAATTATAATTTTTAATTTTTTATCAAACTCATCAAACACATCAGTAGAGTTAACAGGACTTACATTAGTTGATTTATTTGCGCTTGGCATAGCTAAGGGAAAATTAGTTTTTCGTAAAATCGCTCTTGTAGCTTTGTTTCTTGGAAACCTAATGGCAACAGTCTTTAAATTTGCACAGGCGTATCGGGTTATTTTGGAAGTACTTTTTCTTTTTAAAACAAATGTTATAGGTCCTGGGCATAACAATTTATATAATTTATCAAAATATTTATTAGTTACCACATCCTTTTGTGCATCTTTAATATTATGGTAATGAATAATTAACGGATTAAATTGAGGTCTTCCTTTTAGATCAAATATTTTCCTTACTGCTTTTTTTGAATACGCGTTACCCCCAAGTCCATAAACCGTTTCAGTAGGCAATCCTATAACACCTCCATTTTTTAAACTTTTAATTGTTTTAATGAGAATTTTTTTGTTAAAAGTAAAAATATTTGAATAGCTATTTTTCATAATGTAATTATTATTAATTAATGAAAATTGAAAATATTCCAGCTAATATTAAAAGTAAATCATTAAAAGAAGCCAAAGATGAAATTAATGAAATATTAGGAAAACTTGAAAATCAAGAAGGTAATTTAGAAGATTATCATAACGATTACCTTAGATTAGTTCAATTAAATAAATACGTCGACGAATTATTTAAAAAAAAATTTAAAGAAATCTCACAAAGTAAAATTAATGATTAAAAAAAAACTTTCTAACAATGCAAGAAAAATAGACAAATTTTTAATAAATTTTCTAAAAAATCAAAAAGCATCATTATTAGTAAAACCGATGAAATATGGAGTTATATCTGGAGGCAAAAAGATCAGGTCAACAATTATTCTGGATGCAGGAAAGTTATTTAATATTAACGAAAAAAAATTAATTAATATTTGTGCTGCAGTTGAATGTATTCATTCTTACTCCTTAATTCATGATGATTTACCTTGCATGGACAATGATCCGATAAGAAGAGGCAAGCCATCCACTCATATAAAATATGGAGAAGCTTCCGCAGTTTTAGCAGGGAGTTCTTTGCTTACTTTAGCATTTGAAATAATCACGGAAAAAAAATATTTGGTAAATTCAAAAATAAAGAATGAACTTGTTAGATCTTTAGCAAGTTGCTCAGGCCACACTGGCATTGCAGAAGGTCAAGAATTAGATCTTAAATTTGAAAAAAAGAAAAAAACGATTAATCAAATTATTGATATGCAGAAAAAGAAAACAGGTAAATTGTTTAACTTTTGTTTATATGCTGCCGCAACAATAGCAAATAAAAATGAAAAAGAAAAAAAACTTTTAAGTTCTTTAGGCGAAGACATTGGCTTACTTTTTCAGTTATCAGATGATTTTTTAGATAAAAAGGGTTCAAGTAAATTAATGGGGAAACCAGTTAAAAAAGATAATAAAAAAGGAAAATCAACTTTACTCAATCTTATGGGAGAAAAGAAAGCCTTTTTGTATGCAGAAATTTTAAAGAAAAATATATTGAATAAATTAGGAAAACATGGAAAAAATGCAAAAGAATTAATCAAAACAATTAATTTTATATTTGAGAGAAAATTTTAATGGGAAGATTAATAAAACAAATAAATTTTCCGGCTGATTTAAGAAAATTCAAAAAAGAAGATCTTAAAAAAATTTCAGATGAATTAAGAGACGAATTAATTGATGTAGTTTCTGAAACAGGCGGCCATTTAGGTGCTGGACTAGGCGTTGTAGAATTAACGGTAGCATTGCATTATGTATTTAACACTCCAAAAGATAAACTGGTGTGGGATGTTAGTCACCAATGTTATCCTCACAAAATAATTACAGGAAGAAGAGATAGAATTAAAACTTTACGTAAGGGTGGAGGATTATCTGGTTTTACTAAAAGGGCTGAAAGTGAGTATGATCCTTTTGGAGCAGCTCACAGCTCGACGTCAATTTCTTCAACACTAGGAATGGCTGTAGCAAAAAAACTTTCAAACGATAAAAATAATGTAATAGCAATAATCGGAGATGGAGCAATGAGTGCTGGCATGGCTTATGAAGCTATGAACAATGCCGGTGCTTTGAAATCAAAATTAATTGTAGTACTTAATGACAACGACATGTCCATCGCAAGACCAGTAGGGGCTATGAGCAACTATTTAGCAAAATTGTTATCGGGCAAATTATATTTCAGTTTAAGAGAAACTATTAAAATGGTCATTTCGGCATTTTCAAAAAGATTTAGCCAAAAAGCTGGAAAAGCAGAGGACATGCTTAGAAATATTGTTACGGGTGGAACATTATTTAGTGAGCTTGGATTTTACTATGTGGGACCTGTAGATGGTCATGATGTAGAAAATCTAGTTCAAATATTTGAAAATGTAAAAAATTCTAATCATGAAGGTCCTATTTTAATTCATGTTAGAACTCAGAAAGGCAAGGGTTATAAGCCAGCAGAAAAATCAGGAGATAAATACCATGGTGTTTCAAAATTTAATGTTTCAACTGGAGAGCAAACAAAATCAAGATCTAACGCACCTTCTTATACTAAAGTCTTTGCAGAAACTCTCATTAAGCATGCGGAACAAGATACCAAAATTATTGGCATTACAGGCGCAATGCCTTCTGGAACTGGTATAAATTTATTTGAAAAAAAATTCCCTGACAGAACATTTGATGTTGGAATTGCAGAACAACACGCGGTTACCTTTGCTGCTGGTTTAGCAACGGAAGGTTATAAACCTTTTGCTGCAATTTATTCAACTTTTTTACAAAGAGCTTATGATCAGGTTGTTCATGATGTAGCGTTACAATCATTGCCAGTTAGATTTGCAATTGATAGAGCTGGATTAGTCGGGGCAGATGGACCAACTCATGCGGGTTCTTTTGATATTACATATTTATCAACTTTACCTAATTTTGTGGTTATGGCTGCAAGCGATGAAGCAGAACTTGTCAAAATGATAAACACCTCAGTAAATATTAACGATCGTCCTTCAGCTTTTAGATATCCAAGAGGAAATGGAGTTGGAATAAATTTGCCTTCAATAAATGAAACTTTAGAGATTGGAAAAGGTAGAGTTATACAAGAGGGTAAAAAAGTTGCTATACTAAATTTTGGTACACGATTAGAGCAATGCAGAGAAGCTTCTGAAACTTTACTAAAGAAAGGTATAAAGTGTACAATTGTAGATGCTAGATTTGCAAAACCTTTAGATGAAAAATTAATAATGGAAGTAGCTTCAAATCACGAAGCTTTAATCACTATTGAGGAAGGATCTGTAGGAGGTTTTGGTTCACATGTAATGCAATTTTTATCTGATCGAGGAGTATTTGATAAAGGTCTTAAGTTTAGATCTATGATTTTACCAGATATCTTTATTGACCAAGATACCCCAGAAAAAATGTATGAGTCAGCAGGCCTAGATAGTAAATCTATTGCAAGTAAAGTTGAGGAAACTTTAAATTCAAATATAATTTTAGCTAAAAGTAAAAATAAAATTCACAATTAGCCACACTGAGCTCTGTGCATTAATAAATGATCAAGTAGAACGCAATTAATCATTGCTTCCCCAATAGGAACAGCTCTTATACCTACGCAAGGATCGTGACGCCCTTTGACAGAAATTTTCGTATTTTTTCCTTTTTTATCAATCGTATCTCTACTTGTTAAAATTGAAGACGTTGGTTTAACTGCAAATGAAGCAATTATATCCTGACCTGAAGATATACCACCAAGTATTCCACCAGCATGATTGGTTTTAAATTTTACTTTTCCAGAGTTTTTACTCATTTCATCTGAATTTTCTTCACCACTGAGAAAAGCTGCATTCATACCAGATCCAATATTTACACCTTTCACTGCATTAATACTCATCAACGCTGCTGCTATATCAGTATCAAGTTTAGAGTAGATTGGCGCGCCTAAGCCAACAGGAACTCCACTAGCTCTAAGTTCAATGATTGCGCCACAAGATGATCCTGCCTTTCTAACAGCCAATAAATATTTTTCCCAAAGTTTTACAGATTTTTTATCAGGACAGAAAAATGGATTTTTTCTTATCTCAGCATCTTTCCAGTTTGATTTATCGCAGGACATTAAACCTAGCTGCGTAACTGCACCAATCACGTTAAATTTTTTACCTAAAATTCTTTTTAAAACAACTTTTGCAACAGCTCCTGCTGCAACTCTACTAGCTGTTTCTCTCGCTGATTGTCTTCCGCCACCTCTAAAGTCTCTAATTCCGTATTTTTTAAAGTAAGTATAATCAGCATGACCTGGCCTAAACTTATTTTTGATAGATTCGTAGTCTCTTGATTTTTTGTCTTCATTATAAATAATAATTGAAATAGGCGTACCCGTAGTCTTCCCTTCAAAAACTCCTGATAGAATTATTGCTTTATCTGGCTCTTTTCTTTGCGTAGTAAATTTTGATTGTCCAGGTCTCCTTCTGTCCATGTCAGTTTGTATATCTTTTTCAGATAAAGGAATATTAGGAGGACAACCATCAATTACACACCCAATTGCAGGTCCATGGGACTCTCCCCAAGTAGTAAATCTAAATAATTTTCCAAAAGTATTAAAAGACATAATAATTTAATATATAAGTTATTTTATTAAATATATGAATCAAAAAAATGGCAAAAATTCATTAGGGTTAGATAGTTGCTTTGAAGATATAGCCAATCCAATAGATTTATTCAAAAAATGGTTTGCAAAAGCTAAGGAAACTGAAATTAATGACCCTAATGCTGTGGCAGTAGCCACCTCAAATAAACAAAATCAACCAAATGTAAGAATGGTTTTATTAAAAGGATTAAGCGATAAAGGTTTTGTTTTTTACACAAATTTCAATAGCAAAAAGGGTGGTGAGCTAAAAGAAAACCAAAAAGCCTCAATGTGCTTTCATTGGAAAAGTATTAGACGTCAAGTAAGAGTTATTGGAAAAGTTGAAGAAGTTACAGCTAAAGAAGCAGATGAGTATTATAACTCGAGACCTTACAAGAATAGAATTAGTGCATGGGCATCCTCTCAGTCTAAAGTTTTAGATAAAAGAGATATTTTTCTTTCAAAAATAAAAGAGTTTGAAAAAAAATATCCTGACCAAAACAATGTACCGAGACCACCCCACTGGTCTGGTTGGAGAGTTTTACCTGATGAAATAGAGTTTTGGGTAGATGGAGAAGGTAGAATTCACGAAAGATTAAATTACAAAAAAAATAATGAAAAGTGGGAAAAGGAACTTCTCTATCCCTAAAAAGATCTATTTAAACTAAAACTAGTTAATCTTTGTAAAATTTTCTTATCTTCACTTTCAGGAAATATTGCTAGTGCATCATAAGAAACATTTACAAAGTACTCAGCTTTTTTAAGACTTGCTTCTACAGCTTTATATTTAAAAATTAATGCCAATGTTTCACTAAAATCATCTTCAGTTCTTTTATTTTTTTTCATAATATCAGTTAAGAATTCTTTTTCTTCCTCATTACCCTTTTGAAATATTGTTATTAAAGGAAGTGTAACTTTGCCCTCAAAAAAATCTTTCCCGATTTCTTTTCCAAAAAATTTTTCTTTAGCATAATAGTCAAGGGCATCATCAGCAATCTGAAAAGCTAAACCTAAATTTCTTCCATAAGACTCTAAAGCTTTTTTTTCTTTTTCACTACTTCCAGAAATACAAGCACCAGTTTTTGTTGCCGCAGAAAATAAGGCTGCAGTTTTTAAATTAATAATTTCAATGTAAGTCTCTTCTAATAAATCAGCTTCACCTTTATGCTGTAATTGCAAAACTTCACCTTGAGCAATTTTTGCAGAAGTTGATGAAAGTAGTTGTAATACTTCAAGATCACCATCTTGAACCATAATTTCAAAACAACGACTTAATAAATAATCTCCTACTAAAATTGATGATTGATTACCCCAAATTGAATTTGTAGTTTTAACACCTCTTCTTAATGAGCTTTCATCGATGACATCATCATGTAATAAAGTTGCAGAATGAATTAATTCTACGCAAGCCGCTAAATTTATATCTCTATTATCTTCCTTGTATCCAGTTAGCTTTGCAGATTCTAAAGTTAACAAGGCCCTTAATCTTTTACCACCAGACTTTAGATGATGGTCACTCATCTTTTCAATTAGATCAACATCACTTTTAAGTTTTTGCTCTATTAAAATTTCAATTTTTTGAAGTTTGTAACCAAGAAGGTTTTTAAGCTCCAAGTAAGCTGAATTAGCTGATTTTTTTAGCGGTATAACTGATCCCATTAACTTTATTTATAATTGATTTTTTGAATAATAAATTTTTAAATGAAAACTTGGTGACGCACCTATAATTCAACTATAAGTAGCGTAATTTAATATTAATTTTTATCCCATTACTGTTATAAGTTTAATAAAGTACATCTAATTATGTTTTCATTTTTTAAAAAAAAGACCGTAATTCCTCATGTAAGATTAACTGGGGTTATTGGTTCAGCTGGCAGGTTTAATAAAGGTATAGATTTAGCAGGTCAAAGAGACATTTTAAAAAAAGCTTTTTCTCTAAAAAAAATCTCTCATGTAGCGGTATCGATCAATTCTCCTGGAGGATCTCCAGTGCAATCTCACTTAATTTTTAGCTATATAAGACAATTAGCTGAAAAAAATAAAGTAAAAGTAATTATTTTTGCAGAGGATGTTGCAGCATCAGGTGGTTATTTAATCTCATGTGCAGGCGATGAAATTTACGCAAACTCAAGTTCAATAATTGGTTCAATAGGAGTAATTTCAGCTTCATTTGGTTTTAAAGATTTTATAAAAAAAATTGGCGTAGAGAGAAGAGTTTATACTGCGGGGAAAAATAAAAGTACTTTAGATCCTTTTGTTGAAGAAAAAGAGGAAGATATAAAACGTTTAAAAAATATTCAACTTGAATTACACGCAGATTTTATAAAAGTTGTCGAAACTAGCAGGGGTTCAAAACTAAAAGATCCAGATAAAAATAACATATTTACAGGAGAATTCTGGACAGGAAAAACTGCTTTAGGTTTAGGCCTTATAGATGGAATTGGAAATGCAGATCAAATTTTAAAAGAAAAATTTGGTGAAAAAGTAATTATTAAAAATTTTGAAAAACCAAAAGGGTTTATTGCAAGGAAACTATCTTCATCAATACCAGATCCCGTCGAAAAACTCACAAACATTATTGAGGAAAAATCGATGTGGCAAAAATTTGGTTTGTAAATGCCAGAAAAAAAAAAAGTTAAAACTAAAAAATTAAATTTTTTATCCTTTCAAGATATAATAATGAATCTTCAAAGTTTTTGGGGTAAAAATGGTTGTGTAATTTTACAACCATACGATATGGAAGTTGGAGCAGGAACTTTTCATCCGGCTACCACTTTGAGATCTCTAGGTCCTAAGCCTTGGAAAGCTGCATATGTTCAACCCTCAAGAAGACCAACAGATGGAAGGTATGGTGAAAATCCAAATCGATTACAACATTATTATCAATATCAAGTTATTATAAAACCCTCTCCAAAAAATATTAAACAACTATATTTAAAAAGTTTATCGACTATAGGTATAGATGTAAAAAATCATGATATTCGTTTTGTTGAAGATGATTGGGAAAGTCCAACTTTAGGTGCAGCAGGATTAGGCTGGGAAGTTTGGTGTGATGGAATGGAGATAACTCAATTTACTTATTTTCAACAAATGACAGGAATAGAGTGTAAACCAGTCCCAGTAGAAATTACTTACGGGCTGGAAAGACTTTGCATGTTTGTTCAAGGTAAAAATAATGTTTTTGATTTAGATTGGAATAATGAGGGCGTAAAATATAAAGAAGTTTTTTTTCAAGCCGAAAAAGAATTTTCAGCTTATAATTTTGAGTTTGCAAATACTGATGCTTTGTTAAAAAATTTTGAAAGCACAGAAAATGAATGTAAATCTTTACTAGAAAAAAAACTTTCTCTACCAGCTTATGATCAGTGTTTAAAAGCTAGTCATATATTTAATTTATTAGATGCCCGAGGCGTTATAGGTGTTGCAGAAAGAACCGGTTATATCACTAGGATTAGAGAGCTCGCAAAAGGATGCGGCGCACTATGGTTAAGCTCTCAAAGTTAATTTATGGCAGAACTTTTATTGGAACTTTATAGTGAAGAAATTCCACCTCAACTTCAAATTGGAGCAAGAACGCAGCTAAAAGAATTTATTGAGAGTTCATTTAAAGATAACGAGATAAAATTTAAAGATCTATTAGTATACTCCTCACCAACAAGACTGGTTCTTTTAGCTAATGATATAGCTGAAAATATAAAAATAGCAGCTAAAGAAATTAAAGGACCAAAAGTAGGTTCTCCTGACCAAGTCATACAAGGTTTTGTGAAAGCAAAAAAAGTATCAGAAAAAGATTTAATCGAAAAAGATACTGATAAAGGAAAATTTTATTTTATTAAAACTCAACCTAAGTCAATTTTAGTTGAAGAATTATTGAACAAAATTATTCCTAAAGCTATCAGTTCAATTAGCTGGAAAAAGTCAATGAAATGGTCTGATCACAGTTTAATGTGGGGAAGACCTCTCCATTCAATATTTGCAAAATTTAATAATAAAAAACTTTCTTTTAACTTTGATCATATAGAGACAACAGATGAAATAACTGTCGAGCAAGATCTGATAATAAAATCTAAAAAAATTAATAATTTTAAAGAGTACTTAAGTTTTCTTAAAACTTTTAATATTATTGTCGATCATCAAGCTAGAGAAGAAATTATTCTTGAAAAAATTAGTTCTATTTCAAATTCTAAACAGTACAAAGAGAGAATTAACAAAAACTTATTAGAGGAAGTTGTAAATATTGTTGAAGACCCTAATTTATTACATGTAAGTTTCAACAAGGATTATCTAAAAATACCTCAAGAAATTATTATTTCAACTTTGGAGAAACACCAAAGATATTTTCCAATTTTTGACAGCAGAGAAAGATTAACAAATAATTTTTTTGTTGTAGCAAATAAAAAAGATGAAAAAAAATTCATTACAGAGGGAAATAAGAGAGTCGTTGAGGCGAGATTAGCCGACGCTAAATTTTTCTGGGATAAAGATAGATCCAAAAACTTAATTAAACAAATAGCAAATTTAAAATCAATTACCTTTTATGAAAAACTTGGAACCATTTATGATAAAACTCAAAGATTAAGACAACTAGCAGGTTTTCTATCTGATGATTTAAATATTAGTAAAGAAAAAGTTCAAGTTGCAGCTTCAATTTCAAAATCTGACTTATGTTCAGATCTAGTTGGAGAATATCCTGAACTTCAAGGAGTTATGGGAAAATATTTTGCTTTAGCACAAGGATTTGAAGAGGATATCGCTAACTCAGTTAGTGATCATTATTTACCTATTGGTTTAACATCTACATTACCAAAAAAACCTTTTAGCTATTCAATTTCGATTGTAGACAAGATTGATACTTTAGTTGGCTTTTTTGTTATTGATGAAAAACCTACAAGCTCAAAAGATCCTTTTGCTTTAAGACGTGCAGCAATAGGTTTACTAAGAATAATAATTGAAAATAAATTATCATTTAAATTAAGAGATTTAATTAGTTATGCAATAAGACTATATCAGGAACAAGGAGTTAAGATAAAAAATGAGAAAACTGAACAAGAGGTTTTAGATTTTATTAAAGAAAGAATGAGAAACGTTTTAAAGTTAAAAAATATTAAACCTGATATTATAGAAGCCTCAGTTAGTTCACATGCTGGAGATAATTTTTTAGATCTTTATGCAAAAACTATTTTGATTCATAAATATAAAAATAAGGGAATAGGGCTTAATGCGATTAGCTCTTATAAAAGAGCATCAAACATTTTAGATAAAGCTGAAAAAGGAATCACAGGAAGACCAGATGCTGTTTTATTTAGAAAGGACGAAGAAAGAGTTCTTCATGAAAAAATTAATGAAATTAGGAAAGCTTTTACTGTTAAAGATGACAATAAAGACTACGAAAGCTTGTTAATAAAGTTATCTGACACCAAAGAATCTACAGATAATTTTTTTGACAATGTGGTAGTAAATGATGAAAATCATGATATTAAAAATAATCGATTAGAACTTTTAAAAATGTTTTGTAACACTTTTGATAATTTTATCGATTTTTCAAAATTAGAAGGTCTGTAATGGCAAAAGTTATATTTAGTTTTGATGATAAATCTGCAAAAAAATTAAAAGATAAAAAAAATATTTTAGGTGGTAAAGGTGCCAATCTTGGGGAAATGGGAAGATTAGGTTTACCTGTTCCTCCTGGATTCACTATTACAACAGATGTTTGTGATCTTTTTTATAAAAATAAAAAAAAACTTCCTAAAGGCGTAATTAAGAATATCGAAGCAGAGCTTAAAAATATTGAAAAGAAAACTAAAAAGAAGTTTGGTGATCTTAGAAATCCATTATTAGTGTCAGTTAGATCAGGTGCTAGAATTTCCATGCCTGGTATGATGGACACGATTTTAAATCTCGGTCTTAACGATAAAACAGTAGAGTCACTAAAAAAGAAAACTTCAAACGGTAGATTTGCTAAAGATAGCTATAGAAGATTTATACAGATGTATAGTAATGTTGTTCTTGGCGTAGAAGGACACTTGTTCGAAGAACTAATTGATAATTACAAATTAACAAAAGGTGTATTATTAGATACAGATTTAGATGAGAGCGATTGGGACGGATTAATATCAAATTTTAAAGATTTAGTAAAAAAAGAAAAAAAAATTAATTTTCCACAAGACGTAAAAGAGCAATTACTAGGAGCAGTAAATGCAGTATTTTTATCTTGGGATAGCCAAAGAGCAAAAACTTATAGAAAATTAAATCAAATCCCTGATCATTGGGGAACAGCTGTAAATGTTCAAGCAATGGTTTTCGGAAATATGGGTGACGATTGTTCAACAGGAGTTGCTTTTACTAGAAACCCATCAACTGGCAATAATTCTTTTTTTGGTGAATTTTTAATTAATGCTCAAGGTGAAGATGTAGTAGCCGGAACGCGAACACCTCAATACATTACAAAGAAAGCCAAACAAGAATCTGGTTCAAAAGATCTATCTATGGAAGAAGCAATGCCTAAAGTTTATAAAGAATTAGCAAAAGTATTTCTTAAGTTAGAGAAGCACTATAAGGATATGCAAGACATCGAGTTTACAGTTGAGAATAACAAGCTTTGGATGCTTCAAACAAGATCAGGAAAAAGAACTGCCAAAGCTGCAATTAAAATTGCAGTAGATATGGTTAAAGAAAAATTAATTTCAAAAAAAGAAGCAATTAAAAGAATTGATCCTAATACTTTAGACACTTTATTACATCCAACTTTAGATGATAAAGTTAAAAAAGAAGTAATCGCCTCAGGGTTACCTGCATCCCCAGGAGCTGCGAGTGGAAAAGTTGTTTTTACCGCTGATGAGGCAGAAAAATTAAATGGTATGATGCAAGATACTATTTTAGTAAGATTAGAAACTTCACCAGAGGATATACATGGAATGCATGCCGCAAAAGGAATTCTTACTGCAAGGGGAGGAATGACAAGTCATGCTGCCGTTGTTGCAAGAGGCATGGGTAGACCGTGTGTTTCAGGCTCAAGTGAAATTACAATCGATTATGAATTAAAACAATTTAAAGCTGGTGATGTTATTATTAAAGAGGGAGAAATTATTACTATAGACGGTGGAAGCGGAAAAGTAATGAAAGGGTTGGTGCCTACTGTTCAACCGGAAATTTCTGGATACTTTTCTACAATAATGAAATGGGCTGATGAATTTAGAAAATTAAAAGTAAGAACTAATGCTGAAACGGAAGCAGATAGTAAAACAGCTAGAGAGTTTGGTGCTGAGGGTATTGGCTTATGTAGAACAGAGCATATGTTTTTTGATGAAGAAAGAATTTTATCTGTAAGACAAATGATTTTATCGAAATCAAAAGAAGATAGAAACAGTGCGCTAGATAAACTTTTACCTCATCAAAAAGAAGACTTTAAAAAAATATTTAAAGTTATGTCAGGTTTGCCGGTAACAGTAAGATTATTAGATCCGCCGCTTCATGAATTTTTACCAAAAGCTAACAAAGATGTAGAGGAAGTAGCTAGATCTTTAAATTTATCAGCAAAAGAAGTTCAAGATAGAATTTCAGAACTCCATGAGGAAAACCCTATGCTTGGTCATAGAGGATGCAGACTTGGTATTTCTTTCCCAGAGATTTACGAGATGCAATGTAGGGCAATTTTTGAAGCTATTATTGAATTAAAAAAACAAAAAGTAAAAGCAGCTTTTGTAGAAATTATGATACCTTTGGTTTCAACAGATTCTGAACTTAAAATTTTAAGAGCTTTAGTCAATAAAATTGCTAAAGAAATAGAAAAAGAAAATAAATTAAAGCTTGAATATATGGTTGGTACAATGATTGAATTACCACGCGCTGCTTTACAGGCGAATTCTATTTCAAAACACGCTGATTTCTTTAGCTTTGGAACTAATGATTTAACACAAACTACATTAGGAATAAGCAGAGACGACTCAGGAAAATTTTTAAACGATTATATTGATAATAAAATTTTTGATGTAGATCCATTTGTTAGTATTGATCAAAATGGAGTTGGAGAGCTAGTAGAAATAGCTTCCTCAAGAGGTAGAAAAACGAATAAAAATATTAAGTTAGGAATTTGTGGTGAACACGGCGGTGATCCAAAGAGTATTGAGTTTTGTTCAAGAACAGGACTAAACTACGTTTCCTGCTCCCCATTCAGAGTTCCAGTAGCAAGATTAGCTGCCGCTCAAGCGGAATTATCTAAATAATAAAGTCGTATCAAATGATTTGGCGCTATGAGTAATCGCACCTACTGAGATTCTATTTATACCTGTTTGCGACATTTGTTTAATATTTTTTAAAGTAGCATTACCTGAATACTCTGTTTGATATTTATTTTTGCAAATTTTTAAGCATTTTTTTAATTGTGAAAAGCTCATATTATCAAAAAGTATTCTTTTAAATTTTAAGCCCATAATCTGTTTGAGTTGATCGATACTTTCAATTTCTACTGTAACAATTTTTTTTGTTTTAATTGCTTTTTTAACTAATTCCCTAAGATTATTAGATGCACTAATATGATTATCTTTAATAAGAATTTCATCACTTAAATTGTATCTATGATTATGGCCACCACCTTTTTTGACGGCATATTTTTCAAGCGTTCTCAAATTAGGTGTAGTTTTTCTTGTACAACAGATCTTAGTTTTTTTACTAATTTTTTTTACAAATTGATTAGTAATTGTTGCGATACCTGATGTATGATTAAGAAAATTTAAAGCAGTCCTTTCAGCAGTTAAGATAGTTTTTTTTTTAGCTTTAATTATAGCAATTACTTTATTTTTTTTAATTTTTTTTCCATCAGAAATTTTCTTAGTAAAAACTGCTTCACTTCCAATTAGTTTAAAAGCAGTTTTACAAAAATCTAAACCAGCTATGATACCTTCTTGTTTGGCTATGATCTTAGCTTCTATTATTTTATCTTTAGTGGCTATAAGATTGGTGGTGATGTCTCCTCTAGGTCTAAGGTCTTCCTCTAGAGCTTTTTTTACGACAGATTTAATATAAGATTGATTTAATTTTTGCACTGATCTAACGACCAATTTCGGTCATTCTAATTACAGACTTTCTAGCAGCTTCTATAGTTTTATTATCTAAAATAATTTCATTCACATCATTTTTTAAACAGTCTAAAATTTTTTCTAAACTAATTTTTTTCATATAAGGACAAAGATTACACGGCTTGATGAAAGATACATTTGGATTATCTGCTTCAACGTTATCACTCATTGAACATTCAGTTACTAGCATTACTTTTTTAGGTTGATTATCTTTTACATATTTAATCATACCGGAAGTAGATCCTGCAAAATCAGATGCTTCAATCACATCCGGTGGGCATTCTGGATGTGCAATAATTTTAATACCTGGATTTTGGTTTTTGATATCTTCAATTTCTTTTCCAGTAAATTGTTCGTGAACAACACAAGTACCTTTCCAAGAAATAATTTTCACTTTTGTATTTTTAGCAACGTAGTCTGCTAAATATTGGTCTGGAAGAAAAATTACTTTCTCTACATTTAAAGATTCAACAACTTTAACAGCATTGGCAGAAGTGCAACAAACATCTGTTTCAGCTTTCACATCTGCTGAAGTATTAACGTAAGATACAACAGGTACACCTGGGTATTTTTGTTTTAATAATCTCACATCATCTCCTGTAATCGAACTTGCAAGTGAACATCCTGCTTGCATATCTGGTAAAAAAACTTTTTTAGCTGGACTCATTAACTTTGCAGTTTCAGCCATGAAATGAACTCCACACATAATAATTTTATCTGCAGAAGTTTTTGAAGCTTCTATGGCAAGAGCTAGAGAGTCAGCTGATATATCCGCAACACCGTGATAAATTTCTGGCGTCTGATAATTATGAGCAAGAATTATTGCGTTTTTCTCTTTTTTTAATTTATTGATTTTTTCAATTAATGGAGCATGAATTTTCCATTCATTTTCAGGCACAAATTTTGAGATTTTTTTATAAATCTCTTGAGAACTATTTAAATTTGGTTGATGTGTAGACATACTATTTCCAATTTATCAACTTGAGGTTAAATTGTCATTCATTTATTGTCGCATAATTATTGCGGTCGTGCTGAAATTGGTAGACAGGCACGCTTGAGGGGCGTGTGGGTTTCCCGTGAGAGTTCGAGTCTCTCCGACCGCACCATTAAGCAAATGCATTTACTAGTTTAGCTTTTTTATTATTTATTGAGATTTCTTTATTGTTAAACTCAGTAAAATCCGGATCAAAAAGTTTGACCAAAGCAAATGGTGTTGGTCCACCAATTAAAACTTTGCCAATGGTAGTATTATTGAATTTAAGTTCATCACCTGTTTTAACATTATCCTGAGTTTTGATAGGCAGCAGTCTTCTTCTTAGTTTATTTTTTAATTTCATACGTGCTGTATTTTCTTGGCCGATATAACATCCTTTTTTAAAATCTATTGCTTTTAATTCTTCGAAGTTAGCTTCTAAACCAAATAATTGTTCTTTTAAAATTTCAACACCTTTTACTGGCACCCCTAGGGCATGAGCGTCATTAAAGTAAATTTCCGGCTTAACAATTTTTAATTCTAATTTTTTTATTGTTAGATGTAATTTTTCAAGGGTTGATAATATTCTTGCACCTAACTTTTTGTTTCTTGAATCAATAAAAATAGGACTATTTCTATATTCCATAGTATCAGTTTGTTTATTTTCACTTTTTTGTATTTCATTGAATTTTTCTAAACTTATTATTCCTATTATGTATTCATTGGATTTATCTTGTATTTTAATTTTTGACCTTAATTTATATTTTGTAAGATAACTTATGATTTCATTTGTAATCTGACTATCACAATCTAGTAAATAGCCGTTTTTAGATTGAATTAGAAAAAATTCAAAGAGATATTTACCTTGAGGAGTAAAAAGCGCAGAAAAAATAGAACAAGAGTCATTTACTTTTTCAATATCGTTGGTAATTATATTTTGAAGAAAATTTTTTGCATCATCCCCAGTAACAGAAATTAATCCACGATCTTTTAATAAAATAATTTGATCTTTTTTCATAAATACAGGATATATTGTATAATATTTTTTTAAATCATGTCTGATAATTTTAGTCTCATTATAAAAAATGGCTCTTGCTACATTGATGGCAAACTTACAAAAACGGACATTGGTTTATCTGGTGCAAAAATTAAAAAGATCGGCAAAATAGAACTCAATAGTTCTAAAGTTTACGATGCTACCGATAAAGTTGTTTTGCCTGGAATTATCGACACTCAAGTGCATTTTAGAGAACCTGGATCTACTGACGCCGAAGATTTAGAAAGTGGAAGCAGAGCTGCTGTGTTAGGAGGTATAACCTCTTTGTTTGAAATGCCTAACACCAATCCTCCAACTGCTAATTTAATAGAATTTGAAAAAAAATTAAAAGCGGCAAAAAACAGGATGCATAGTAATTATGCTTTTTATTTTGGAGCTACACCAGACAATACGGATCAGCTCGCAGATTTAAAAAACGTTGAAGGCTGTTGCGGGGTAAAATTATTTGCAGGATCTTCTACTGGTAATTTATTAGTTGATAAGGAAGCGGACATAGAAAAAGTGATTTCAAGTAGTAATAGGATTGTTTCAATCCATTCTGAAGATGAAGATATAATTAAACTCAGAAAAAAATTTATAAAAAAAGGTGATGTTCATTCACACCCTGAATGGAGAAATGTTGAGTGTGCAATGTCATCAACGAGAAGAGTTGTAAAAATTGCGGAGAGATATAATAAAAAAATTCATGTTTTGCATGTCACAACAAAAGATGAAGTAGATTTTTTAGCTATGCATAAAAAAAATGTTACTTTTGAAACTACCCCCCAACATTTAACTCTCTATGCGCCTGATTGTTATGATAAGCTTGGAACATATGCACAAATGAACCCGCCATTAAGAACCAAAGAACATTATGATCGTTTATGGGTAGCAATAAAAAATAACATTGTTGATGTATTAGGTTCTGATCATGCTCCTCACTTAAAAGTAAATAAAGACAAAGTTTATCCAGAGACACCATCTGGAATGCCCGGAGTTCAGACAATTTTTCCTGTGATGCTTGATCATGTAAATAATGGAAAAATCTCACTTGAACAGTTGATAAACCTTATGTGTGAAAATCCTTGCAGAATTTTTGGTATTAAAAATAAGGGATATATTAAGGAGGGTTTTGATGCTGATTTAACAATTGCTGACATGAATAAAGAAGTAGTTATAAAAGATGAAATGATAGCAAGTAAATGTGGTTGGACACCTTTTAATAACTACAAAGTTAAAGGTTTTCCAGTTGGCACTATTGTTAATGGCAATCTAGTGATGTCAGATGGCAAAGTAGTTTTAGAATCTAAAGGACAGCCTTTAAAGTTTTAATATTTTATTTTCAATAAGATCAGCTTTTATCTCATCTAAAATAGCAGGGTCATCAATCGTAGCTGGCAATTTATATGGTTCATTGTCAGCTATTTTTCTAACCGTACCTCTTAATACTTTTCCTGATCTAGTTTTAGGTAATCTTTTAACCACTATGGCTTGTTTAAAAGCAGCTACTGGTCCAACCTTTTCTCTTACCATTTTAATACACTCATCAATGATATCTTTTTTCTCTTTAGTAACTCCCGCTTTTAAAGCTAGCAAACCTATTGGAAGCTGTCCTTTTAGTTTGTCAGCAATACCTATGACTGCACATTCAGCAACATCATTATGTTCAGCTAATACTTCTTCTATTGCACCGGTCGATAGCCTATGTCCTGCAACATTTATGATGTCATCTGTCCTAGACATGATCCAAACATAACCATCTTCATCTATGTGTCCCGCATCGTATGTTTGATAATATCCTGGGTATGTAGTCATATAATTTTCTTTATATCGTTTGTCTGCACCCCATAGAGTTGGAAATGTTCCTGGAGGCAAAGGAAGTTTTACTACGATATCCCCCATCTTTCCTGAACCAACTTCTTTACCATCTGAATTTAAAACTTTTAAATCATAACCCGGAACTGGTTTGAATGCTGAACCATATTTTACAGGAAAGGACTCAATACCAGTGCAATCTGAAGTGATTGCCCAACTTGTTTCTGTTTGCCACCAATGATCTATTACAGGTGAATTAGATAATTTTTCAAACCATTTTATAGTATCAGGATCAGCTCGCTCACCTGCTAGAAATAATTTATCAAATTTACTTAAGTCGTATTTTTTAAAAAATTCACCATTTGGATCTTCTTTCTTTATTGCCCTTATGGCTGTGGGAGCAGTAAATAAAGATTTAACCTTATGTTCTGATATAATTCTCCAAAATACTCCAGCATCAGGTGTGCCAACTGGTTTTCCTTCAAATAAAATTGTCGTACATCCATAAAATAATGGAGCATAAACTATATAAGAGTGACCAACAATCCAACCAATATCACTTGCGGACCACCAGACATCATCTTGATTAATATTATAAATATTTTTCATTGTCCATTTTAATGCAACTATGTGTCCTCCGATATCTCTTACTATTCCTTTAGGCAAACCCGTAGTCCCTGAAGTATAAAGAATATATGCATAGTCATTTGCATTCATTTTTTCACACTCAGCAGGTTTCGCATCTTTATGCGCTTCTTCCCAAGTGATGTCTATTTTTGGATCTAAATCTGCTTTATCTTTTTCTCTTTGAAAAACTATACACTTGTTAGGTTTATGATTTGAAAGCTCTAAAGCTTTATTGACTAACGGTTTGTAGTGAACAGTTCTTCCTGGTTCATAACCACATGAAGCAGTTACTAATAGTTTTGCTTTAGAGTCATCAATTCTACTAGCAAGCTCGTTTGCGGCGAAACCACCAAATACAACTGAGTGAACCGCACCAATTCTACCGCAAGCAAGCATAGTGATTACTGCTTCAGGTATCATTGGCATGTAAATTATAACTCTGTCACCTTTATTTATCCCTTGATTTTTTAAAGCACCTGCAAACGAAGCTACTCGATCTCTTAATTCTTTATATGTAATATTTTTTTTTACTCCAGTGATGGGACTGTCGTATATTAGTGCTAGTTTATCACCTCTACCTTTTTCAATGTGTAAATCTAGAGCGTTGTAACAAGTGTTTGTTACACCATCTTCAAACCATTTGTAAAATGGTGGGTTATCAGAATTAAGAATTTTTGTTGGTTTTTTGTACCAATAGACGTTGTTCGAAACTTCCTGCCAAAATTTCTCTCTATTTTTAATGGAATTTTCGTAAATTTCTTTATATTTTTGATTCAAAAAACTTCCCCGTAATTATGTAATATTTTGGGAGTATTCCATAAATATCCCCAAAAAAAAACCAAAAATCCAATGAAATTAAGGTTTTTTTAACAAAAAAACACTTCACTGTAACTTCGTTTTTTACTATGTTCCCTTCAATTACTCGGAGATGGTTAGATTTACCGTTTGTCTGAGTGGTTTATATATAAACTAAAATAGAAAACTAAACAAACGAGGGAGGTTTTCATGAAAAAATTAAGTCTTATTGCATTAGCAACCGCTTTAATGAGTGGTGTAGCTAACGCAGCAGACGCAGCCCTACTAGAAACAAATGATTTCGTAGGAATATCATTCTGGCTAGTATCTATGGGTTGTTTAGCAGCTACAGCGTTCTTCTTTTTAGAAAGAGGTTCAGTTGCACCTGCTTGGAGAGTTTCAATTACAGTTGCTGGACTAGTTACTGGTATCGCATTTATACACTACATGTACATGAGAGAAGTATGGATCGGAACTGGTGAGTCACCAACTGTTTACAGATACATTGACTGGTTAATTACAGTGCCATTACTAATGCTTGAGTTCTACTTTGTATTAGCGGCAGTGAAAAAAGTACCAAGTTCAGTATTCTGGAAACTTTTAATTGGTTCTTTAGTAATGCTTATAGGTGGTTACCTAGGTGAAGCTGGTTACATGCAACCATTTGTTGGTTTCGTAATCGGAATGGCTGGCTGGATATACATTCTATTTGAAATATTCTCTGGTGAAGCTGGAACACTTGCAGCAAAAGCTGGTAATAAGTCATTACAAACTGCATTTAGTGCGATGAGAATAATCGTTACAATCGGTTGGGCTGTATACCCATTAGGTTATATCTTCGGATACTTAACTGGTGGTGTAGACGTTAACTCATTGAACGTTATCTACAACGCTGCAGACTTCCTAAACAAGATCGCTTTCGGTCTTATTATTTGGGCTGCTGCAATGCAGAATACTAGAGTAGCAAGAAGCTAGTATTTAAGTAATCAAATTAAGGGCAGGTATGTTTTTGCATACTTGCCCTTTTTTTTTATAACTCTATATTTATATAAATGCCTAAAATTATATATAAAGATAACCAGGGAAATTCTAAAACTATCGAAGTTGAAAACGGTCTATCAGTGATGGAGGGAGCTATTCAAAATGATGTACCTGGCATTGATGCTGATTGTGGTGGCTCAATGGCTTGCGCAACCTGCCATGTTTATGTCGAAGAAAAGTGGTTAGATAAACTACATAAAGCAGAAGATGCAGAAGTTGATATGATCGACATGGCTTATGAACCAAAAAAAAATAGTAGATTAAGCTGTCAATTAATAGTTTCAGAGGAGCTTGAAGGCTTGACTATAACAACGCCTGAAAAACAAACTTAATGAAAAAAACTGACACAATAATTATAGGCGCTGGACCAGTAGGACTATTTGCTGTCCATCAACTAGGTATAAAAGGATTAAAATCAATAGTAATAGATAATTTAGATAAAGCTGGAGGACAATGTATCGAACTTTATCCCGATAAGCCAATTTATGATATTCCAGCTGTACCAGAATGTACGGGAGAGGAATTAACAAAAAAATTATTAGAACAAATTAAACCTTTTAATACTGAATTTTTTTTGAATGAAAGGGTAGAAGAAGTAAAACAAGACAAAGAAAATTGGATAGTTAAAACAAATAATAACAATGAATTTTTAGCCCCAAATATAATGATTGCAGGAGGAGTTGGATCATTTGAGCCAAGAAAATTATCAGTCAAAGAAGCAAAAAAATTTGAAGGAACATCATTATTTTATGCGGTAAGAAACAAAGAACAGTTTAAAAATAAAAATATTTCAATATTTGGAGGAGGAGATTCAGCTTTAGATTGGGCTTTAGAACTCTCAAAATTTTCAAAAATAAATTTAATTCATAGAAGAGAGGAGTTTAGAGGTGCACCTCATACTTTATCAGAAATAAAAAAATTAGAAAAAGAGGGAAAAATATTAATTAAAACGCCGTGCCAACTTGAGTCAATAGAAGGAGATGCTAATATTAAATCAATTACATTAAAATTTGATGACGGAAAAAAAGAAAAAATTAATACAGATATAGTTTTAAGTTTTTTTGGTTTAATAATGAAATTAGGCCCTATAGCAGAGTGGGGTTTAAATATGAATAAAAAGACCGTTCAAGTGAATTCTGAAAACTTTCAAACAAATAAAAAAGGAATTTTTGCTGCAGGTGATATTTGCACCTATCCAGGAAAATTAAAATTGATTTTATCTGGTTTTCACGAAGTAGCCTTAGCATCAGTTGAATGCTTTAAAAGAGCTAGACCAAACGAAAAATACAGATTTGAATTCACAACATCTTCTAAAAACATCCAAGAAAGACTTGGAAAAAAGTGATCGAACTTCTAACTGCTGACACCCCTAATGGAAAAAAAATTTCAATAATGCTTGAGGAGATAAATTATGATTATAAGATAACAAAAATTAATATTAATAAAGATGAACAGTTTAAACCTGAATTTAAAAAGCTTAGCCCATTTAGCAAGATTCCAGTCATTATAGATCACGATATGAAAACTAGTTTATTTGAGTCAGGGGCGATATTAATTTACTTAGGGGAAAAAAGTGGCAAGTTTTACGACAAAAGCCATAGGACAAATATAAATCAATGGTTAATGGGTCAAATGGCTTATGTAGGTCCGATGCTAGGTCAGCATCATCAATTTCATCATTACAATCCTGGAAAAAGTGAATTTGGAGAAAATAGATATTTTAAAATCTCTGAAAGAATTTATAAAGAGTTAGACGAAAGATTATCTCAATCTATTTTTTTAGCAGGCAAAGATTATACAATTGCTGATATAGCAACTTTTCCATGGATTGCACGTCACGAATGGCATGATATAGGATTAAAAAAATTTAAAAATTTGACTCGATGGTACGATGAGATTTCAAGTAGAGATGCAGTCAAAAGAGGTTATGATCTTTTTAAAAAAGGTGATCAAATTCCTAAAGCTTAATCATCAACAAAAATTTTCTCATCTCTTTCGTGCCGTTCCTGTGCTTCAATAGTAAGTGTTGCAACTGGTCTAGCTATTAATCTTTTTAATCCAATAGGCTCCCCAGTTTCCTCGCAATAACCATAAGTTCCTTCTTTTATTCTTTGTAGAGCAGAGTTTATTTTAGAAATAAGTTTTCTACTTCGATTTAAAGCTTTCATTTCAACTGATTTATCAGTGTAAGAAGATGCTTGATCAACGATATCTGCAGAAGAAACATTATCGTCTGATGAGTTTAATAAATTTCCTAGGTTATTAGCTTTTATTATATCTTTTTTCCAATTTAATAATTCCTCAGTGAAAAATTTTTTGTGTTTAGCACACATATATTTTTCCTTAGAGTTCGGAATGTATTTTTTTTTAGTAGTGGTTTTCTTTACCATTTTTTTAAACTCGGCGAGTATATGTTTGATTTTAGTCGTGTCAATAGCTTATAAATAGTAATAATCTAAAATAAAATGATACTTAAAAAAAATATTCACAAGGCGTTTTATTCATTCCTTTTTTTACATTTATCATTATGGACACTTATTCCATCATTTTCTAATGTAAATTTACCTTTGGACACGATAGAAGCTTTAGCTTGGGGGAGCAATTTAGACTGGGGCTTTAATAAACATCCACCGTTTAGCGCATTTGCTGTTGAATTTTTTTTTATAATATTCGGCAATAATGATTGGGCTTATTATCTTTTAAGTCAAATTTTTGTTGTGATCTCTTTTTATTTTGTTTGGAAAGTTTCTAATGAATTATTAAAAGATAAAATTTATTCTTTGTTGTCAGTTCTTTTACTGTCAGGAATTTACTTTTATAATTTTACAACACCAGAATTTAACGTTAATGTTAGCCAACTACCTTTTTGGGCTTTGTCAGTTTATTTTTTTTGGAAAGGTATAAATTATAATAAAAATTTAGACTGGATTTTATTTGGAATTTTTTCAGCTCTCGGTTTTTTATCGAAATATTTATTTATATATATTCTTTTAGCTCTGTTTGTTTTTTTTATTTTTAATTATAAAAAATATAAAAAATCATTAAATAAGTATTTTTTTTCAATTATTATTTCTCTAGTTTTGCTTACACCTCATTTTTTTTGGTTATTTGAAAATGATTTTATAACTATACTCTATGGTTTAAATAGATCTGGTGTTTCTGAATTTAATTTTGTTAATCATTTTAAAAATCCCATAATATTTCTAATAAAACAATTTATTATTTTAATTCCATTTTTTTTAATGTTTTATGTAATTATTAAAAAATTTAAATTTTCAATTAACAAAAAAAATAAAGAAATTATCTTTCTGCTTTCAATAAATATAATTCCGATTACTTTGATATTAGCTACATCAATAATAACAGGCGCTGAAATTAGAACAATGTGGATGACGCCTTTCTATTTATTTTTTGGTACTTTATTTATATATCTTTTTAAAAATTTTATTGATTTAAAAAAAATTAAAAAATTTTACTATATTTTTTTATTTTTCTTCATTTTGTCCCCATCACTTTATTTGTCAATTTCTTTGGTAGATAAAACAAAAAAAACTGATTATCCAGGAAAAGAAATAGCTAGATTAGTGCAAAACAAATGGGATAATTATTTTATAAATGAAATAAAAATTGTTATTGGTGATGAATGGTCAGCTGGCAATTTATCTTACCATCTATACTCAAGACCCATTTGGATAAATGATTTAAAAGATAAAGCTTCTAACATAACCGAAGATGAGGGAGTAATTTATACTGGAAACCCAAAAATACTTAAAAAAATATGTCCAGGTGTTTATGGAACAATTAAACCGGTTGGATATTGCATGATAGGAAAAAGATGAAAAAATTTATTATATTAATTCCTGTTTTTAATGACTGGGAGTCTCTTTCAAAGTTGATAAAAGATATTAGCGTTGAATTAAAAGAATTTAAAAAAGATGAGTTTAAGTTTGTCATATTAAATGACGGCTCTACTAATTCTCGACCAAAATTTGATAAACCGGAGAATATTTTATCTATAAGAATATTAAATATGAAAATCAATAAAGGCCACACTTTTTGTATTGCATTCGGTATTCATTATGTTTTAAAGAATGAAGAATTCGATAATTTAATTTTAATGGACGGAGATGGTGAAGATAGACCAGAAGAAGTTATAAGCCTTATTAAAAAAAATTTAGAAAATTTAGAAAAATCAGTAATTGCAAAGAGGGTAAAAAGATCTGAAGGAATACTTTTTACATTTTTATATCAAATACATAAATTAATTACACTAATATTTACCGGCCATAATATTAATTTTGGAAATTTCACCTTTTTAACAAAAAAAGACTTAACTTCTTTAAGCAAGGAGCCTTTGCTATGGAAAAGTTATTCAGCGTCATTTAAAAAAAACATTAAAAATTTTACTTATATAAATTCAATAAGAGGTAAACGATTTTTTGGCCCTTCAAAAATGTCATTTTTCAAACTTGTTTTTCACTCTTTATCAATTATAGCAGTTTTCAAGTATCAAGTTTTTTTGAGGTCAGCTTTTTTATTAATAATTTTTTCATATCTAAGCTCTTTTTTGGGAATTGGTATAATAATACCTCAAATTTTAATTGCTCTTTTTTGTTTAGTTATTTTTTCTGTTTCATTAAATAGCGTTGATAATGACTATGAGATAGGAAGTAAAAATTTAAACTCTATAAATGAAATAGCACAATAGAAAGTTGTAAAAAGAGTCTTAAATAGAATCAAAAAGGAATCAAAACATGAACATTTATATAAGATTTTGCTATATTGTGAACAAGATTAAATATGCTTAATGTAAGAAAAATTAGACAATAGAAATTCGATGAAAAAATTAAAATGTCATTGTGAAACTATAGAGGCAGAGATCAATATTACAGGAAATTTTGATAAGACTTTGAGGTGTAATTGCTCACTTTGTAAAAGAAAAGGAGCAGTAATGTCCATGGTGAAGAATGAAGATTTTAAAATAGTAAAAGGGGAAAATAAATTAAGGCTTTATCAATTCCATACAAAAGTTGCCAAACACTATTTTTGTTCAGTATGTGGAGTTTATACACATCATAACCCTAGATCAAATCCAGCAATGACAGGTTTTAACTTAGGTTGCATTGATGAAATAAACACTTTCGATCTTAAAAATATTGCAATTAATGACGGCCAAAATCATCCATTAGATAAAAAATAATAAAATGGAAGATAGACGTTTTAATTATCATAAAGTAAAAAAAAAATATTTAAAATTTCTTGCTTCGCAAGAAGTTATGTCCGAACCGTTCAGAGATAAATTAGGGCAATTTAATAAATTTTATTTACCAATAAGTAAAATGATAGCAGAGGATTATCTTAAGAAAAAAAAAACAAAAGTAATTGGTTTATCCGGAGGCCAAGGAACTGGCAAATCAACAATTTCAAATATCTTAAAAATAATATTAAAAGTGTCTTATAAACTAGACACAGTAATATTTTCAATTGATGATTTTTATAAAACTTTAAGTGAGAGAAAAAAAATTTCAAAAAAAATTAGTAAATTATTTCTTACAAGAGGTGTGCCTGGCACTCATGATACCAAAATGTTGCTTCAATGCATAAATAATTTAAAAAACAATAGTTTCAAAAAGACGATTATTCCTAAATTTGACAAATCTATCGATGATAGATGTGCAAAAAACAAATGGTTAAAAGTAAAAAAAAAACCTAATATAGTTATCTTTGAAGGATGGTGTGTTGGTGCAACAGCGCAAAAAAATAAAGATTTAAATATTCCTATAAATAAACTAGAAAAGCATAAAGATAATAAAAGAATTTGGAGACAAAAAGTAAATTCAGAACTTAAAAAAGATTATAAAAAAATTTTTAATTTGATAGATAAGTTGATTTTTTTAAAAGTACCTAGTTTTAAATATGTTTTTAAATGGAGATTGTTACAAGAAAAAAAATTAAGAATTACTGACAAAGGAAATAAAACCATGAATGATAAACAAATAGAAAATTTTGTGATGTATTATGAGAGAATAACTAAACATATGTTAAAAACTTTTCCAAAAACTGCAGACACAGTGATAAGCATTGATGAAAAACATAGACTAAAATCAATAAAGTTTAATTAAATGAAAAAATATTTTACTATAATTTTTATATTATTTTCTTCAAACTTTCTTCATGCAAAAGATAATTTAAAGTTTTATGTTGAGAAAGCTTTAGAAAATAATTTACAATTAAACGCAGAAAGAAAAAATTTCGAATCTGCAAAGCAAAGTAAAAATATTTCTAGAAGTGAATTTTTACCTAGCATTACAATTTCAGGAGATCAATCAAGTACTACTTCTACTAACCGAACTAATCAAAATGGTGCAAGTTTAGCTGACTCTAACTCAGATAGCGAAAGTAAAAAAATCTCAGTAGATCAAAAAATATTTTCTGGTTTTAAAGGTTTAAATACTTTTAAAAAATCTGAACTTGAAACTCAAAAAGCAAACTTATCCCTTAAAAAAGTTAAGCAACAAACTATATTAGACGCTACTTCAGCTTATTTTGATTTAATTTTTAAATCAAAAAATGAAAAATTTAACTCGTCCAATGTAAATTTATTTGAAAGACAGGTAGACTCAGATAACGCTAGACTTCAAAAAGGAGAAATTACTTTAACAGATTTAGCGCAATCAGAGTCATCTTTAGCTGGTGCTAGAGCTAACTTGATTAAAGCAAAAACTGAACTTTTAGCCTCTAAAACAAATTTTGAGAGAGTCACAAGAGAAAAATCACCAGATACAGAAAGCTTAGCAGAAAAGGTTCTATTGATTTTACCAAATTCTCTAGAGGAATCTCTTAGTTTAGCTGACACAAATAATATAGAAATTTTAATTTCAAAATTAGATTATGAAATAGCTGTTAAAGACTTAAATATTGAAAGGTCGAGATTTTCTCCATCGGCATCATTGAATTACTCAAAATCTGAAAATGATGATTTCAGCTCAACTATTGATAAGACTGATCAAGAAACCGTCAAAGCGACTATTACTTGGCCGATTGTTAAGGGGGGTGAAAATATCTCATCTATAAAGAAATCTTCATATGATAAACAGAAATACCAATTAATACTACAAGATACCAAAAATAGAATTAATACTGAAATTTCTAATGCTTGGTCAAAATATCAATCCTCTAAAAGCGTACTTGAGGCGACCAGAGCACAATTGAAAGCTGCTGAAATAGCAAATGAAGGTATTACGTTAGAGTACGACTCAGGTAATACAAGAACCACGCTTGAATTAATTCAGTCTAGAAGCTTACTTTTAGACGCTAGAATAGCTTTCGCCAGATCAGAAAGAGACTTTATCGTGTCACAATTTGATCTCTCTAAGCAGCTTGGTTCATTATCCATTAATTTAATTAAATAGCTCATTTCAAGGGAATATTTTAACTTCTTGATAAAAAGAACAAAATGTGTACATTTATAGGTACGATTCGAACAATAAAAAAAGGATAAAAAATGACAAAAAATAACTTAAAAATCGTAAAAACAGACGATAAGAAGCAAAAAGAATTAAAAGAGAAAAGCAAATCTCTAGAAGCAGCTATTAGCCAAATAGATCAAAATTTCGGTAAAGGTTCAGTAATGAGACTAGGGCAACAACAAGCCTTGGATGTGGAATCAATTTCTACAGGGTCATTAAGTTTAGATTTAGCACTTGGAATAGGCGGTTTGCCAAAGGGTAGAATTATTGAGATATATGGACCTGAGTCATCAGGAAAAACTACATTAGCTTTACAAGTAGTAGCAGAAGCTCAAAAAGCTGGTGGTATATGTGCTTTTGTAGATGCAGAACATGCTATGGACCCTGTTTATGCTAAGAAATTAGGTGTTAAAACTGAAGAACTTTTAATTTCACAACCAGACACAGGCGAACAAGCATTAGAGATAACTGATACCTTAATTAAATCAGGATCTATTTCTGTATTGGTAGTAGACTCAGTAGCAGCATTAACACCAAAAGCTGAATTAGAAGGTGAAATGGGCGACCATCATGTTGGATTACAATCTAGATTGATGAGTCAGGCGCTTAGAAAACTTACCGGTTCAGTTTCTAAATCTAATACAATGGTAATATTCATTAACCAAATTAGAATGAAAATAGGAGTAATGTTCGGTAATCCAGAAACAACATCTGGAGGAAATGCTCTTAAGTTTTATTCATCAGTAAGAATGGATATTAGAAGAATAGGTGCAATTAAAGAAAAAGATCAAATTATTGGTAACTCAACAAGAGTTAAAGTAATTAAAAACAAAGTTGCTCCACCATTTAAAGTGGTAGAATTTGATTTAATGTATGGAAAGGGGATCAGTAAACTTGGTGAATTGATTGACCTAGGTACTAAAGCAGGCGTGGTAGAAAAATCAGGTGCTTGGTATGCATACAAAGGTGAAAAAATTGGGCAAGGAAGGGAAAATGCAAAAATTTACCTACAAAAAAACCCTAACGTAGCAGCAGAAATAGAAAAAGTGATCAGAGATCAAGCAACTGCTATCAGCAAAGAGCTTGAGGGAAACCCATCACCTAACGAAAAAATTAGCGATAAAAAAGAGGAAGAATAATCCTCTGCCATCGAATTAAAACGGGAGCGTAAAAGCTCCCGTTTTCTCCTAAAATTAAACAAAAACCAAATAGACAAGTTAAAAAAATCCTGTAATTTATATATATGGGTCAAATTTTACTTACAGATGTAAGAAAGAAATTCTTAGATTATTTTAAAAATAATAATCATGATATTGTTGAGTCTAGTAATTTGGTTCCAAACAATGATCCTACTCTTATGTTTACCAACTCAGGTATGGTTCAATTTAAAAATGTTTTTACTGGTTTAGAAAAAAGAAATTACAAAACAGCAACGACATCCCAAAAATGTGTAAGAGCTGGCGGAAAACATAATGATTTAGAAAACGTAGGGTACACACCAAGACACCACACTTTTTTTGAAATGCTGGGAAATTTCTCTTTTGGAGATTATTTTAAAGAGCAGGCAATTAATCATGCTTGGAACTTATTAACCAAAGATTTTCAACTACCAAAAGAAAAACTTTTAGTTACAGTTTTTCATCAAGATGAAGAATCATTTAAACTTTGGAAAAAAATAGCAGGCTTAAGCGATGATAAGATAATTAAGATAGCAACATCAGATAACTTTTGGTCAATGGGTGACACAGGCCCATGCGGCCCATGCTCAGAAATTTTTTACGATCATGGTGAAAAATTAAAAGGAGGACCTCCAGGAAGCTCAGATGAAGATGGAGATAGGTTTATTGAGATATGGAATTTAGTATTCATGCAGTACGAGCAAGTAACCAAAGATAAAAGAATAAATTTACCAAAACCATCAGTAGATACTGGAATGGGCCTAGAAAGAATGACAGCTGTCCTTCAAGGGACTCATGATAATTACATGATCGATCACTTTAAAAAAATCATGAGCGCGTCTTCCGATTTATTGAAGTCACCTATGAACGAGTCAACTATTGCTAGTCATAGAGTTATTGCGGATCATTTAAGAGCAAGCAGTTTTTTAATTGCTGAAGGAATATTGCCTTCAAACGAAGGGCGTGGATATGTTTTAAGAAGAATCATGAGACGTGGGATGAGACATGCTCATTCTTTAGGAAGCAAAGACCCTGTTTTTTATAAATTATTTGATATTTTATTAAGTGAAATGAAAAGTAGTTATCCTGAATTAATTACTGGTAAAGAATTAATAATTGAGACTTTAAAAAATGAGGAAGAAAAATTTTCTTCTCTTTTAGAACGAGGAATGAAAATACTTAATGAAAATTTAACTAAAGTTTCAAATAAAACTTTTCCTGGATCAACAGCATTTAAATTATATGATACTTATGGCTTCCCTCTAGATCTAACCGACGACATTTTAAAAGGGAGGGGAATTAAAGTAGATAATGTTGGTTTTGAAAAGGAGATGGAAAAAAGCAAGGCATTAGCCAGGGCTAACTGGAAAGGCTCTGGAGATAAGGCAGTTGAGGAAAGATGGTTTAAAATAAGAGAAAAAATAAATCCGACTGAATTTTTAGGTTATGAGTTTGATAAAGCTGAAGGTGTTGTTATTAAAATTTCAAAAGATGGTAAATTTGTAGATTTAGCTAGCACTGGAGATGAGGTAGAAGTAATTACAAATCAAACCCCATTTTACGGAGAGTCAGGAGGTCAAGTTGGTGACCAGGGCTATATTTTTAATTCAGATTGTAAAATAAAAATTAACGATACCCAAAAAAAAATGGGAGATTTATTTGTTCATTACGGAAAAATTGAAAAAGGCTCAATTTCAATTGGGCAAAATGTTAATTTAGAAATAGATATTTTAAAAAGAAATAATTCTAAAGCTTATCATTCAGCAACTCATTTATTACATGAGTCGTTAAGAAGAACTTTAGGAAAACATGTTACTCAAAAAGGTTCGTTAGTTTCACCAGACAGGCTAAGATTTGATTTTAGTCATAATAAGCCCATTGAAAAAGAGGAAATGGAAAAAATAAATAATATTGTAAACGAAATTGTAGTTGGTTCTACTGAAGTACAAACAAGGATAATGACCCCAAAAGAAGCAGTAAGCATGGGCGCATTAGCATTATTTGGTGAAAAATATGGTGAAGAAGTGAGAGTAGTTTTTATGGGAAAAGAAAATAACGGTTTTTTCTCAACAGAATTGTGTGGAGGTACTCACGTTAAAAATATTAAAGAGGTTGGTAAATTTAAGGTTATAAGCCAGTCTTCGATCGCTTCAGGAGTTAGGAGAGTTGAGGCGCTAAGAGATAAACAATTAGAAGATTATGAAAAAACGCAAAAACAAGATAAATCTGAAAAAGAGTCAAATCTAAAAGATGAAATAACATTAATTAAAACGGAATTACAAAAACTAAAAATAAAACCAGATTATAAAGATAATTTAGATTTAATTGAAAACTTAAAAAATTTAAATAAACAACTTAACAAAGTAAAAATTGAAAGTATTAAGAAAGATAAAAGCAAAAACATAATACGTGACAAAAAAATTGGAGATATATTAATTCGAGAGCAAATCTTAAAAGATTTCCCTTCTAAAGAATTAAGGGGAATCATTGATCAAGGTAAAAAAGAGATTAAATCAGGCGTCATAATAAGTATTTCTACTTTTGAGGGTAAAGTAGGAGTTGCCATTGGAGTTTCTCAAGATCTTACGAGTAAATTTGATGCTGTTACACTTGTTAAGATTGCATCAGAAATTTTAGGAGGAAAGGGTGGAGGTGGAAGAAAAGATTTTGCTCAAGCTGGTGGTGTCGATCAAAGTAAAATTGAACAAGCCTTAGAAGCAGTCAAAAAAAAACTTAATTAAGTTTTTTCTTTAAATTTCCATCAATAGACTCTAAAAATTGATTGGTAGTTAAATATTTTGTTGATTTGTCAATCAAGATAGCAAGATCTTTTGTCATTGAACCGCCTTCTACAGTTTCAACACAAACTTTTTCAAGAGATGAAGCAAACTTAATAAGTTCATTATTATTATCTAATTTACCTCTGTGAGCTAAACCTCTAGTCCATGCAAAAATTGAAGCTATCGGATTTGTAGAAGTTTCTTTTCCTTGCTGATGCATTCTATAATGTCTTGTAACCGTTCCATGTGCTGCTTCTGATTCAACAGTTTTTCCATCTGGCGTCATTAATACACTTGTCATCAATCCTAAAGAACCAAAACCCTGCGCAACTGTATCTGATTGAACATCACCATCATAGTTTTTGCAAGCCCAAACATACCCACCATTCCATTTCATTGCACATGCAACCATGTCATCAATTAATCTATGCTCATAAGTAATTGATGCTTTATCGAATTTAGCTTTAAATTCTTTATCAAAAACTTCTTGGAATAAGTCTTTAAATCTTCCGTCGTAAGCTTTTAATATTGTATTTTTAGTAGATAAATAAACTGGCCATTTTCTCTCTAAACCATAATTCATACATGCACGGGCAAAATTTTTAATTGAATCGTCTAAGTTGTACATAGCTAGAGCTGTACCTGGTCCTGTAAAATTAAATACTTCAAATTCTTTTTTATTTTTTCCATCTTTAGAAATCCACTTGACTTCCATTTTTCCTTCACCAGGAATTAAAAAATCTGTAGCTCTATACTGATCACCAAAAGCGTGTCTACCTATTACAATAGGCTGTGTCCAACCTGGAACTAGTTTTGGTACATTTTTACAAATGATTGGTTCTCTAAAAACAGTCCCACCTAAAATATTTCTTATAGTTCCATTAGGAGATCGCCACATTTTTTTTAATTTAAATTCTTCAACCCTTGCTTCATCTGGGGTTATTGTCGCACATTTAACTCCAACACCGCACTCTTTAATTGCATTAGCAGCGTCAATCGTAATCTGGTCATCCGTTTTGTCTCTACTTTCCATTCCAAGATCGTAATATTTAAGGTCTATATCCAGGTATGGTTTGATTAGCTTATCTTTGATAAATGACCATATAATTCTAGTCATTTCATCACCATCTAGCTCAACTACAGGGTTTTTTACATTAATCTTTGCCATAAAATATTAATTGATAATTAACGGTTTTTATACATATTAAGAAAAAATTAGCAAATTAAATAATTATGTTTAATACAATTTTTCCAAAGATACACAAAGAGGGATATAAATTCCTAGCAATTTCAATTTTAGCAACTTTCATAGTTTTGCTTTTCTCAAATTTTTTGGGCTCCATTCTTATTTTAATAACTGTTTGGGTTTATTATTTTTTTAGAGATCCTGAAAGATACTCTATTAATGATGATAAATTTTTAGTTAGCCCAGCTGATGGTTTAATAACTGATATCTCAGAGCGTTCAGGTCCAGTAGAGCTTAGACTTGAAAATACAACATACACAAGAGTAAGCATATTTATGAATATCTTTAATTGTCATGTAAACAGAACTCCCATTTCTGGCAAGGTAGAAGAAATTTATTATAAGCCTGGAAAGTTTTTAAATGCCTCTTTAGATAAAGCAAGTGAGGAAAATGAAAGAAATTATTTTAAAATAAAAACTTCTAGGGATGAAGAAATAATTATAGTTCAGATTGCTGGATTAATAGCTAGAAGAATTGTCTGCCAGGTTGAACAAAATCAAGAATTAAAACAAGGTGAAAGAATTGGAATGATTAGATTCGGTAGTAGAGTAGACATTTATTTTAAGAATAAAAATATTTTAGCTAAACTTGGTCAAAACGTAGTAGCTGGAGAAAGTTTAATAGCAGAATAATAATGGAAGAAAACAAAAAATTTAAATTAGTTTCTTCAAAAAAAACAAGACACTTATTACCTAATATTTTAACATTAGCTGGAGTTTGTTTGGGCATAAGTTCAATTAAGTTTTCAATTGATGGAAATTATAGTCTAGCAGTAACATTAATTTTAATTGCTGCAATTTTAGACGCTTTAGATGGAAGAATTGCAAGACTAATTAAAGGCACTTCTGAATTTGGTAAAGAATTAGACTCACTTACAGATTTTGTAAGCTTTGGTATTGCGCCAGCATTTATTTTATATTTTTGGGAGCTAAATAATTACGGCAAACTTGGATGGGCAATTACTCTTACTTTTTCAGTTTGTTGTGTATTGAGATTAGCAAGATTTAACCTGACTAAAATTGAAACAACAGAAGAATGGAAGAACAATTTTTTTGAAGGAATACCATCTCCAGCTGGAGGAATATTAATTTTAATGCCATTAATTTATGATTTAACTAATCTTAATTTAGGACTTGATATAAAAAAAATTACACCTTATTTCACAATTTTAGTTGCAATTATGCTAGTGAGCAAAGTTCCTACTTTAGCTTTAAAAAGGATATCAATTTCTCCTAAAACTACTGTGTTTATTCTTTTAGGCATTGGTTTAATTTTTATTGCCTTACTATTCTATACGTTAGAAACTCTTTTAGCTTTTGGATTAGTATATATAATTTCAATACCAATTAGCGTAATACTTTTTAGTAAACTTAATAAAAAAAATTCAAAAATATCTGAAGAAAATCATGAAGATATTTTATAATGAAAAAATCAAAAAGAACTAAGAAAAGTAATTCTTGGAAAATTAAACAACATAGAGATCCCTATTTTAAAAAATCAAAAACTTTAGGTTATAGATCTAGAGCATCATTTAAATTAATTGAACTGAATGAAAAATATCGGTTTATAAAAAAAAATTCAAATCTTTTAGATTTAGGTTCTTGTCCAGGAGGCTGGACTCAGGTAGCTAATAAAATAATTACTAAGGGAAAAATATTAGCAATTGATATAAAAGATATGGAGCCAATTACAAATGTAAAGTTTGTGAAAGCTGATATTTTACAAAATGATACCAAGGGTATCATAAATGACTATTTTCAATCAAAATTAGACATAATAATCTCAGATATAGCTGCAGACACAACTGGGAATAAATCTCTAGATTCAATAAGAACAAATCAATTATGTGCTGAAATAATTGACCTTTCAAAGAATATGCTTAAACCAAAAGGTGTATTAGTTTCAAAATTATTTATGGGTGAGGATTTTATTGAGGTAAAGAGTCTTGCAAAATCTGTATTTAAAACGGTTAATTTTTTTAAACCTGCTTCTAGTAGAAGAGAGTCAAAAGAAACTTATTTACACTGCGATACATTAAAAACTTTATAAATCACAATAATTGTATATAAGTTTATATGGGAACAATAAAAGAAGCTTTAACCTTTGATGATGTTTTAATGCTTCCACGTTATTCATCAATTCTTCCCTCCAAGACTGATATAAGCTTACAACTTACAGACAAAATTAAACTTAAAGTACCATTTTTTTCTTCTGCAATGGATACAGTTACCGAAAGCAAAATGGCCATCGCTATTGGTCAAGAGGGTGGAATAGGAGTAATACATAGAAACTTAAATATAAAAAAACAGTCATCAGAAGTAAAAAAAGTTAAAAATAAAAAATTATTAGTTGGAGCAGCAGTAGGCACTAACGAAGAAGATTTTGATAGAGCTAAAGCATTAATAGATAGTGGAGTTGATCTAGTTGTAATTGATACAGCACATGGCCACAGTGAAAAAGTTTTAAAAACTTTGTCAAAAATAAAAAAAATTAAAAGCAAAGTCCCTTTATGTGTAGGAAATATTGCAACAGGAGAGGCTGCCAAAAAATTATATAATTCAGGGGCCGATATTATTAAGGTTGGTATTGGACCAGGATCTATTTGCACTACAAGAATGGTAGCTGGTATAGGGGTCCCTCAAATTTCAGCTATAATGAATGTAAAAAAATCATTAAATAAAAAAAAAATAAAAATAATTTCTGATGGAGGTATTAAATTTTCTGGTGATATTGCTAAAGCTTTAGCAGCAGGAGCAGATGCAATAATGATGGGGTCTATATTTGCTGGCACAGATGAAAGTCCAGGAAAAAAATTTAGAAGCGGAGGAAAATTATTTAAACTATATAGAGGAATGGGATCAATAGGCGCCATGTCTGCTGGCTCAGCTAATAGATATTTTCAAAATAACTATAAAGATAAATCTAAGTTTGTACCCGAGGGTGTAGAGGGAAGAGTAGAATACAAAGGAAAGGTGTCTAAAATAATTTATCAACTACAGGGCGGATTAAGATCGTCCATGGGTTACATTGGAGCTAAATCATTAAAAGAGATTAACAAACGAGCAAAATTTGTTAAAATTACCAAAGCAGGTTTTTATGAAAGTATGGTACATAGTGTGGAAGTAACTCAAAAATCAATAAATTATAAATTATGAAAATAATAATTTTTAAATTTACATTAATTTTTTTTCTTTTAATAAATTTCTTATATGCAAAGTCTGAGTATTTTAATGAAGGGGTAAATTTATACGAAAACGAAAAATTTAAAGAAGCTCAATTTAAGTTTGAACAAGAAATTGTTTTTAATCCTAAAAGTGAGTTGTCATATTTATATCTATCAAAAATTTTTAATAAGTTAGACAAAATAGATTTAGAAGAACAAAATTTAAATACAGTAATGTTACTTAACCCAAAAAATGAGGAAGCAATATATAACTTAGCTAAACTTAAACTTGCTTCCTCTGACTATAAAAAAAGCAAGGAGCTAAATAATAGACTTAGTTCTATTTGCAATAAATTTTGCAACAAAAATAGTGAATTAAAAATTGAAATTGAGAATTTATCTAAGAAATAAATGCAATTTCATAAAGAGAGAGAAAAAATATTAGTTATTGATTTTGGTTCCCAAGTTACAAAACTAATTGGAAGAAACATTAGAGAGCTGGGAGTTTATTCAGAAATTGTAACTCTTAAAGACTTTAAAAAAATCAAAGAATTTCATTTGATTAAGGGAATAATCTTTTCAGGAGGCCCATCATCTGTCACTTCGAAAAATTACCAAACAATATCAAAAAAAATATTTGAAAAAAATATACCAATTTTAGGTATTTGCTATGGGTTGCAACTAATAGCTAAATTATTTGGAGGCAAAATTAAACCTTCAAGAGGCACAAGGGAGTTTGGTAGAGCCTACTTAATTAAAAAGAATCATTCACAGATAACAAAAAATTTTTTGAGAAAAAAAACAAAAGTTTGGATGAGCCATGAGGATGCAGTTGTAAAATTACCAAAATCTTTTAAAATTATTGCATCAACTAAAAGTTCAAAACTAACAATAATAGAAAATACAAAAAAAAAAATTTATGGAGTACAATTCCATCCTGAAGTAACACATACAGAAAACGGTAAACAAATATTTAAAAATTTTATTTTTTTAATTTGTAAAATAAAAAAAAATTGGAATGTAAACTCACAAAAATTAAGGCTTATTAATGAAGTAAGATTAAAAGTTAAAAAAGATAAGGTTATTTGTGCTTTGTCCGGTGGTGTCGATAGTAGTGTTGCTGCCTTATTAATTAATAAGGCGATAAAAAAAAATCTGATTTGTATTATGGTTGATACAGGGCTAATGCGAAAGGATGAATTTAAAAAATCTTTTGATACTTTTAAAAAAAAATATAAATTAAATGTAAAATTAATTGATGCATCTAAACTTTTTATTAAAAAATTAAAAGGAGTCACCAATCCAGAAAAAAAGAGAAAAATTATTGGAAATTTATTTATTAAGGTTTTTGAAAAAGAGGCAAAAAAATATAATATTAAATATTTAGCTCAAGGAACACTTTATCCAGACATTATTGAAAGTAGATCTTCTACTGGAAGCAAAACATCTAAAATAAAGTCCCATCATAATGTAGGAGGTCTTCCAAAATCAATGAAATTGAAACTTCTAGAGCCATTAAAAGAGTTTTTTAAAGATGAGGTAAGAGTTTTAGGTAAATCATTAAATTTAATAAATGAAATAAACTATAAACACCCATTTCCTGGACCAGGATTAGGAATAAGAATTATTGGTGAGATCACTTTGGAAAAAATAAAGATTCTTCAAGAAGCTGATTATATTTATATTAATGAATTGATCGAAAATAATCTTTATAATAAAATTTGGCAAGCGTATGCTGCATTATTACCAATTAAAACAGTAGGTGTTATGGGAGATTCTAGAACATATGAATATATTTGTTTACTAAGAGCAGTCACATCAAATGATGGCATGACTGCAGATTATTACAAACTTCCAAAAAATTTTTTAGATAGAATATCCAATAAAATTGTGAATAATGTTAAGGGGATTAATAGGATTGTGTATGACATTACATCTAAACCCCCAAGCACAATAGAATTAGAATAATGAACTCAAAAATTAAGAAAATACTTTTAAAAAAAAATAAATCTAAAATTGTTAGTCTAACTGCTTACTCAAAAACTATAGCAAAAATCTTAGATAAATACTGTGATATAATTTTAGTTGGGGACTCAATGGCAAATGTACTCTATGGCCATAAAGACACCCATAAAATAAGTCTTGCAAATATAATTCAACATACTTTAAGTGTTAAAAAGGGGATTAATAATTCACTTTTAGTTGTTGATATGCCCAAAGATACTTACAAAGATAATAAAAATGCATTTAAAAATGCAAAATTAGTTTTAAACCAGACAGGTTGTGATGCAATTAAATTAGAAAACCATAAAGATAATTTTAAAATAATTAAATATTTAGTAAGTAAAAAAATCCCTGTTATGGGGCATATAGGCTATACACCACAATTTAAAAAAAAATTTAAACTTGAAGGGAAAACAAAAATTGCTAGCGACTCTTTATTAAAAGAAGCAAAACTAATTGAGGAAGCAGGTGCTTTTTCAATAGTCTTGGAATGTTTAACACCTTACGCCGCGAAAAGAATTACTAGCAACTTAAAGATACCAACTATTGGAATAGGCTCATCGTCATATTGTGATGGACAAATATTAGTGACTGATGACATGCTTGGATTAAGTGGTTTTTACCCAAAATTTGTCAAAAAATACGCAAACTTAAACAGAACGATTGAAAAAGCTACAGAAAAATATACTAGAGAAGTTAAATTAAAAAAATTTCCATCAAAAAAACAATATTTAAATGGACCAAAGCATAGATAAAAAACCCGAATTAATAGGAAACTTAAGAATTTTTTTTAATCAGAATAAAAAAAAAATTATTATCATATTTATTTCAATAATAATTATTTTAGCAGCTGCTTTTACATGGAATGAAAATCAAAATAAAAAAAATTTATTAATTTCTGAAAAATATATAAAAGCTGGTTTTCTTCTTTCTAATAATGAAAAAAAGAGTGCTTTAAAATATTATGAAGAGATAATTTTAAGTAGAAATAAATTTTATTCTTTATTAGCTCTAAATATTATTTTAGAAAAAAACTTAGTAAAACAAAAAGAAAAAATATTTTTGTATTTTGATCTTTTGGAGGAATTAAATTTTTCAGAAGAAACTAATGATCTTATTCTTTTAAAAAAAGCTTTGTACTATATTAGAGAAGGTAACATAGATACTGGTAAACAAATATTGAAAGATTTAATTCAAAAGGAGTCTAAATTTAAATCACTAGCGCAAGGAATAATTAGTGAGTAAAAATGAAATTATTTTTTGTTGTAATTATTTACATATTTTTAAATCATTGCTCTTTCGATGATAAAACAGGAATATGGAATTCTAATAATAACATATCTAAAAAAGAAAATAATTTATTTAAAGAATTTAAAACATTATCTGGAAGTGAAGAATTTTTTCAAAAAGAAATTCCAATAAAAAAAAATTTTACTATCGATTTACCCAAAAAAAAAATTAGTAAAAATTGGAATGATATTTATTATAACCAAACAAATAACTCCGAAAATTTTAGTTATAAACTAGATAAAAATACCTTATTCTTAAGCAAAAAATTTTCAAGATACAAACTTAATAAATATATTTTATATAATGACAAACATGCTATTCTAACCGATCAAAGAGGCAACATAATTATATTTTCTCTCAGTCAAAACAAAGTATTGAATAAATACAATTTTTACAAAAAAAAATTTAAAAAATATAATAAAAAATTAAACTTAGTTGTAAGTAAAAATGTTATTTACGTAACAGATAATATTGGTTTTGTTTATGCATATGATTATAAAAAAAATAACATAGTTTGGGCCAAGAATACTAAGACACCATTTAGATCAAATCTAAAAATTAAAAAAAATAAGCTTATAGCAGCTGACGAAAATAATAATATATATTTTTTCGATAAAAAAAATGGTGACATCCTCAAGTTAATACCAACAGAAGAAACTTTAATTAAAAATAATTTTATAAACAATTTTTCTTTAAGCAAAGATTTGATTTTTCTTTTAAATACTTATGGATCTTTATTTGCAATAGAAGATAATACTTATGAGGTTAGATGGGTAAGAAACTTAAATCAATCTTCAGATTTAAATCAAATTAATTTATTTAAAGGCAATCCGATTGTTAACAACGAAAAATTCATAATTGTTACCTCGCATGACTCAACTTATTTAATTGATGCTAATAATGGTTCAATATTGCATAAATATAATATTATTTCACAAATTAAACCTTTAATTATCAATGACAATCTTTTCTTAATATCTAAAAATAATTTGTTAATTTGTATTAATATTCGTTCTGGAGAAATTATCTATTCATACAAAATAAATCAAAAAATTGCTGATTATTTAAAAATAAAAAAAAAAAATATTTTAGTAGAAGACATATTTTTAGCTAATAATAATATCTTAATTTTATTAAAAAATTCTTTTGTTATTGAATTTGAAATTAATGGAAGTTTAAAAAAAATATTTAGACTACCAAAAGAAGTTAATTCGAACTTATTATTTGTTGAGAATTCAGTAATTTTTGTAAATAATAGAAAAAAGCTCGTTGTTTTAAACTAACTATTTGAATTACTGCTCAATAAGGACAACTGTTTAACCTTGTATCCTTTTAAATTATCAGAAGGTGCAATTGGATAGTCTCCAGTAAAATAATGATCACTGAATTGAGGATAGTTAGGATTTCTTTTTTCTCCAATTAAAGCTTTATACAAACCATCTAAACTTAAAAATTCTAAACTTTCTGCTTTAATATAATTACACATCTCCTCATTATTTTTTTTATAAGCTAAAAGCTCCTCTTTTGTAGGCATATCTACGCCATAGAAATCTGGATATTTTATTTCTGGGCATGCAATCCTGACATGAACTTTTTTTGCCCCACTTTCATACAACATTCTTACAATTTTATAGCATGTTGTTCCTCTTACTAAAGAGTCGTCAATAAGTATTATTGTTTTATTTTTTACAAAAGTTTTTGTTGGGTTTAACTTAAGTTTTACACCCAAGCTTCTAATGTTTTGTGTTGGTTCAATAAAAGTTCTTCCAACGTAGTGGTTTCTAATTAATCCTAATTCAAATTTTTTATTAGATTTTTCAGCATATCCAATAGCAGCAGGAACTCCAGAGTCAGGCACTGGAACAATAAAATCAGCATCAATATCTTTTTCTTTTGCTAATTCTGCTCCTAGCCTTTTTCTATATTCATAAGCACAGGTATTATTAATCATACTATCTGGTCTTGCGAAATATATATACTCGAATACACAGGGCTTGGGCTTTTGTTGCGGAAAAGGCTTAATAGACTTTAATTCTTGATTCTCTATTATTATAATTTCCCCATTATCAACTTCTCTCACAAATGTAGCACCGACTATATCTAGGGCGCATGTTTCCGAAGTTAAAATATACGAATTTTTAAGTTTTCCTATTACTAAAGGCCTGATTCCAAAAGGGTCTCTAACCCCAACTAATTTTTTATTAGTCATTAAAACTAAAGAGTAGCCTCCTTGAATTTGAAAAAGAGTATCTATTAGTTTATCTAAAAATTTTTCTCTTTTTGATTTAGCAATAAGTTGAACAATAGTTTCTGTGTCACTAGTGGTTCGAAAAATAGCTCCCTCTTTGACTAACGTGTCTCTAAGTAATAACGCATTTGTTAGGTTACCGTTATGAGCAACACTTAATCCGCCTAAATGTAAATCAGCAAAAAAAGGTTGAATGTTTCTAATTGATGTGTCTCCGGTTGTAGAATATCGATTATGACCAATTGCAAAATCACCACTAAGTTTTTTCAATATATTTATGTCAGTAAAATGGTCTCCTACCAATCCATGTCTTTTTTCTGAGTGATAATTTTGTCCGTCAAAAGATACAATTCCACATCCTTCCTGTCCTCTATGCTGCAATGCGTGTAATCCTAACGCAACCATAGCAGCAGCATCATTATGATTTGAAATGCCAAATATTCCACATTCTTCTCTTAATTTATCTCTTTTATATTTTTTCAATTTTATCCTTTGTATCTATTAAATCCTCACCCGTGGGAAATTCTTCTATTAATATTTTACTTCCAGCGCTTATTAAATCAAATGAGATTGAATCCTTTATATTTATACCCCAATTTTTATAGGGATAAAACCAATTTAAAATTGAAAATAAACATACCGCCACTACATATCCTTTAAAAAAACCAAATAGCAAACCAAATGTTTTATCTATCGATCCTACACCTGTCCAAGTAACAACTTTACTTAAAGATTTTCCGATAAGAATAGTGATAAAAAGAGTAAAAGCGAAAATTACTATTCCTAGTCCAACATTATTAATAAATTCTGACTCAATGTACTCACTAACAGTCGGTTTAAATTTTGGAACTAATATTATCGTAATTACTGTGGAGATTACCCATTTTGAAAATGAAATTAAGCTTAATGAAAAACCTTTTAAGAAACATTGTATTACGCAATAAATCAAAATAGCAAAAAAAACGATATCAAATATATGAGTAGAGTTTACCAAATCTCTAAATAAATTTGCAATCATTAAGAACTGTGAACTTCTTTACCAAATGGTTTTAAATTTATTATAAGTTTTGGTAACAAAGTAAGGACGGATATCATTGCCAATAGCATAGCCAAACCTGTGAAGATACCAAAATAAATTGTTGGCACAAAATTAGATAAAACTAAAATTGAAAATCCAAAAACAATCGTTATTGAAGTATTTAAAATAGCAATTCCAACTGTATTATGACATCTATCAAGAGTTTTATTGTAATTATTAATTTTTTTAAACTCCTCCTTAAATCTATATATGTAGTGAATGCTATTATCGACAGCTATTCCAATTGTAATAGCTGCAATTGTAATTGTCATCATGTCTAATGGGATGCCCATTAGTCCAATTATGCCAAGAATAAAAAAAGCAGCAATGATATTCGGAACCACTCCAATAAAGGAGATAACAATGTTTCTAAATAAAATGAAAAACATTGAAAAGATACCTAGCATCACTATACCTAAAGTTAAAATTTGAGATTTAAACAAGCTTTGAAGAAGATTATTGAATAGCACAAGCACTCCTGCAAGTCTGTATTCATCTGTTGGAATTCCTAATTTTTTATTTAAATCAGTATTAATTTTATTAATTAATTCATTTCTTCTCAAATCTTTTAAAGAGTCTTTTATTCTTAAATTTATTCTTGCCTCATCTTTCTCTACTGAAATATAGGGACTTACAATTTCTTTCTTTATATTTTCTGGGATTTTGCTGTAGAGCACCGCAATTTCTAAACTTTGTAATTTTTTATTATTAAGATCTTCAGCAACTCTAAGTATTGATCCAAAAGACAGCACCTTACCTACCTCTGGCAAAGATTCTAAATAATCATGTACTTTTATAATCTTGTCCATTTTATCTCTTGTAAACCAATATTTCGATTTATCTTCTTTTTCACTTTCATTTTCCCATTCACCAAAATCATCATCTTGATTTAATTGAGGAACATTCTTTTTTTTTGGAAATTTTAAAATAATATTTAAGGGCGTTGTACCTCCAAGATCTTCATCAATTTTTTTCATTCCTTTATAAATTTCAGTATTTTTATTAAAATAATTTATAAAGCTATTTTCTACTTCTAATTTGGATATACCGAACAAACTAGTGATAATTATTATTGATGTAACAACATAAATCAAAATTTTAAAGTTTTTAGTAAAGGAGGCTAATAGAGATGTAATTATAGATTTTTCTGTATCTTTAATCGTAATTTCTTCCTCAGTGGAAAGCAAGTTTAACAATGAAGGTAAAAGTAAAAATGTTACAAAAAAAGAAATAATTAATCCTAGGGTCATCATCCATCCGAAATCTATAATTGGTTTAATTCCACTAAAGACCAAAGATAGAAAAGCACAAATAGTAGTTAAAACTGTATATAAAATTGGCAACATCATTTTTTTACTTGTCTCCAACACTGCCTTTGATTTTAGTATTTCAGGAAATTCTTTTTTAAATTGTAAAAATCTTACAGTAACATGAATATTCATTGCCATATTTAGTATAAGCATCAATGCAATAAAGTTTGATGAAATAACAGTAACTTTCCATCCTAAAAAACCTAAAAGACCAATCATCATGATAACGGAAGTTGCGCATCCGAGTAATGGCATTATTACCCACTTAATATTCTTAAAAATAAACCAAAGAGTAAGAATAATAAAAATAAATACTCCAAAACCGAAAACTACAATATCACTTTTTATAAAACTCATCATGTCATCAGCAATCATTGGAATACCTCCCAAATAAATTTGAGCATTCTCACCGTATCTTTTGATGACATCTCTTATTTCAGATATGTTTTGATGATTCCTAATATTATACAAATTTTTATATTTTTCATATTCTTTAAGAAATTTTTTTTGATTTAATTTATCTTCACTAGTTAAACCTTTTTCTTTAGACTGATAATAATAATTATCTTTTATCTTAATATATTCAGCAAGCCTTTCATCTTTTTTTAAGTAAACCACTATTCCAGAAGTTTTACCGTCCTCACTAATCACATAGTTTTTATAAATTGGACTATTAACAATTTCATCAAAACCTCTATTTCTATCAATTTCTGGATAGGCTAAAGTTTTATAATTTTTTAACCTTTCCATTAATCCTTCATCAGTACTTTTTAACAAAGGCACATCAATAATTGTAATTACACTATCTACCCAAGTTAACTTCTCAATTTTAGATTTTAAAAGTTGAAGATTTAGAATTGTTTCTTTTTCTGTAAAACTTGAGATGGGGGAATAAGTCAAAACCAAAAAGTCTTTAGAACCATAAGTTTGGTTAACTTCTCTTAAAAATTTCAAATCAGGATCACCCTCTAAAAGTAGAGCATCAGATGAGGCATCTAAATTAAAATTTTTAGCATGATATAAAGCTAAACCTACTAAAATTATAAGTAAAGATAATGTAATTTTTGAAAAATCAACTATAACTTTTTTATAAATACTGCTGAACATTAGCTTGTTTCAGATATATCTTAATTTTTTAATAACAAAAGAAAATTATACTTTATTTTTTACTTAAATCTTTAAATTTTGTATAAATTCCTTCAAACTCTACTTTGATTGTTCCGGTCGGACCATGTCTTTGTTTACCTAATATGATATCTGCAAGGCCATTTACATCGTTCATTTTTGACTGCCATTCCGCATGTTCAATTGACCCTAATTTAGGCTGCTTTCGCTCTAAGTAGTATTCTTCTCTATAAACAAACATTACTACATCAGCGTCCTGTTCAATTGAACCTGATTCTCTTAAGTCTGCTAATTGGGGTTGTTTATCGTCTCTTTGTTCGACAGCTCTTGAAAGCTGTGAAAGAGCTAACACAGGCACAGATAATTCTTTTGCTAGAGCTTTTAAACCTTGAGTTATTTCTGAAATCTCTTGAACTCTATTATCATTTTTGTTTGAATTTGATCTCATTAATTGAATATAATCGACAACAACAAGATTTAATCCAAATAACCTTTTTATTCTTCTTGCTCTATTACTTAAGGTTGAGATTGTGATCGCAGGAGTTTCGTCAATGTATAATGGCAAATTATAGATATTTCTTGAAGTTTCGATGTATCTATTTATTTCTTCCTCTGTTACTTTACCTCTTCTTATATCATCGGATTTAATATGCGCTTGTTCAGATAAAATTCTTGTTGATAATTGTTCAGAGGACATTTCCAAAGAAAAAAATGCTACAGAAGATTTTTCTTGTCGGCTGTAAATATTTTGTGCAACGTTATAAGCAATATTTGTTGCAAGAGCAGTTTTACCCATGGAAGGTCTCCCAGCTAATATGACCAAATCCGATTTGTGAAGCCCTCCTAATTTTTGGTCTAGTTCTGTAAGACCTGTAGGCACCCCTACAATCCCTTGATCATTTTGCATTGCTAAAGTAGCCATCTGTATAGTTTGATCTAAAGCTTGATTAAATTTTAAAAATGATTGAGAGAAACTACCTCTTTCAGCTAAGTCAAATAAGGATTTTTCAGTAGTCTCAATTATTTCTTCAGCATCATAATCTTGAGAACTGGCATTTAAAGTATCATTGGATAAATTATCAGAAATCTGAATGAGTTCTCTTCTTAAATACATTTCATGAATAATTTTTGAATAATCTACAGCTTGTTTTGTTGAACCTGAGAATCTTGTTATTTTTACTAAATATTCTGTTCCACCAACATCATTAAGCATATTTTCTTTTTCAAAAAAATTTTTCAAAGTAATCGGATTTGCTATCATTCCTTTACTATTAAGATTTTCAATTAGTTCATAAATTTTAATATGCGCAGGATCATAAAACATGTTTGGTTTGACAATATTAGATATTTCATCAATAATATCATTATTAACCAATATAGACCCTAATAGAGCTTGTTCTGCCTCAATATTGGATGGATACTTTTTATTTAAGTCTTTACTTATTGAATTAATTTTTTCCACTTCAATAATATATTTAAATAGAGCAAACTTTAAATTAAAAAGTTTTACACCTTTTTTTTGGTTGTGTGGAAAAGTTATTTAGATTTTATTTTATCAATTTTGATAATAAACGTAGTTTGCACCTCAGAATGAAGGTTGACTATCGCTTTATATGAGCCAATTTTATTTAAGTCGACTTTAAGGACTATTTGAGAGGGACTTATATCAGCGTTTACTTTTTGTTTAATAAGGTTTGTTATCTCTCTTGGCTTTATACTTCCATAGAGTTCTCCATTTTCCTTACATTCTTTATTGAAAACTATTTCAACGTTTTCTATCAGTTTTGCTGTTTTAATAAATTGGTTTTTGATCTCTGTATTTTTTTTATTAAGTTCAGCTTTTTTTTTAATAACTAATTGTTCATTCTCCTTATTAAATCTTATTGCTTTGCCAAATTTTAAAAGGAAGTTTCGACCATAGCCATTTTTTACCGTTACTTTGTCTCCGATATTTCCTAAATTTATTACATTTTCTAATAAAATAATATCCATGTTATAACAATCCTAAAACTTTTGCTTTTTTAATTTCTTTTGAAAGCTTTCTTTGATTACTAAAAGACACTGATGTAAACTTAGATGAAATAATTTTGCCATTTTCAGATATATACTTTTTAAGCAAGCCTACGTTTTTATAATCTATTGGAGGAGCATTTTTTACTGAAAGCGGGCATTTCCTAGTTTGCCTGCTATCCATTTTTTGAAACAAGCTAAGCTTATTTAGAGTACTAGTACCTTTTTTTTGAAATTTTTTATTTTTTCTCTTCATTTTTTAAACTGTTTAAAGTATTCGTTATCTGTGTCCAATTTATTATATTTTACTAACAAATTTCTTATTATTGAATTATCATTTTTAATTTTATCTTTTATTTCACTAAGTGTTTTGCTATTACCCTCAAACTTGTAATGAATAAAAAAACCTTTGTTATGTTTTTTTATTTTTTTGACAAAATTTATCAAACCCCACATTTCAATCTTAATTACTTTACCAGCAGAGCTGTCAATTAAAGAGGTATATTTATTTTTAATATCGTCAATGTCTTTTTCAGCCAAATCTTGTCGCGCTATAATAGTATTTTCATAAAAAGCCATAATAAATTACCTTAAATTATCTCATTCAATATCTTTTAAAAATTGGTTTATACTATATAAATAACTTATAGCAATACTAATAATCTTAATAGTTAAGCAGATATATGAACGTTTTTTTATTTCCAGGACAAGGCTCTCAAATTGTTGGTATGGGTTCTGAATTTTATAACAAGTTTGATTTTGTTAAAAAAATTTTTAAAAAAGCAGATGATAAATTAGGATTTTCATTATCAAAAATGATTTTGGAAGGACCCTCTGAAAAATTACAATTAACCCAAAATACGCAACCAGCAATTTTGACAGTCAGTTATTCAATCTTTAAAACACTAATAAATGAATATAACTTTGATATTCAAAATTTAAAGTACATTGCTGGGCATTCTCTAGGTGAGTACAGCGCCTTGGTAAGCGCTAATGCTTTAGAATTTGAGGATGCAATTTATCTTTTACATGAAAGAGGAAAGGCCATGCAAAACGCTGTCCCTGTCGGAAAGGGATCAATGGTAGCAGTATTAGGCTTGAATATAGAAGAAGTCAAAAATTTAATTAAAAAACAAGAAAATCAAACTGGAGTTTGTGAAGTAGCAAATGATAACGCATCAGGGCAAGTGATTATAAGTGGAGATAGTGAAGCTGTAAACATGATGCAGAAAAATTTAAAAGAAAAAAAAATTAAAACAATGCCATTAAAAGTTAGCGCGCCATTTCATTGCTCATTAATGCATCCAGCAGCTAAAGAAATGAGTGAAAAAATAAATAAAACTCAATTTAAAAAACCTTCAATTCAAATTATAAACAATGTATTTGCTGATGTTGAAAATGAACCACAAAAAATAAAAGAAAATTTAGTTAAACAAATATACGCAACAGTTAAATGGCGAGAAAGTATCGTGCTTATGAAAAAAAATAATATAAAAAATTTTATTGAAATTGGTCCAGGAAAAGCCTTAACTGGTATGGTAAAAAGGACTGTTAAAGATGTTAATTGCTTTTCAATTAATTCATTAGATGATATTAAAAATTTAACCAATGAACTTAAAAAATAAAAAAATTCTAATCACTGGTGCTACGGGTGGAATAGGAAATAGCTTGGTAGAAAAGTTTTACGAGTCAGCTGCAATTATAGTTGCTACTGGAACGAATAAAGAGAAATTAGATAATTTAAAAAAAAAATTTCCTAAAATTTATATAGAACAATTTCAACTACAAAAGCACGAGGAAATAGAAAACTTTATAGAAAAAATTGACAACAAATTACAAGGTTTAGAAATATTAATCAATAATGCAGGTATAACTTTAGACAATTTATCGGTCAGATTGACAGAAGAAAACTGGAAAAAGGTAATTGATGTTAATCTATCTTCAACCTTTTTGATGTGTAAATTTGCTATAAAAAAAATGTTAAAAAAAAGATATGGAAAAATTGTAAATATTACTTCTATCGTAGGACACACAGGAAATATTGGACAAGCAAATTATGCAGCATCAAAAGCCGGAATAATTGGTTTTTCAAAATCTTTAGCATTAGAATACGCTAAAAAAAATATTAATATAAATTGTGTATCACCAGGTTTTATAAAAACCGAAATGACCGATAAGATAAATGAGGACTTTAAAAAACTATTAACAGACAAAATACCCAGTGGAAATCTTGGAACAGCAGAGGACATATCAAATTGTGTTGCTTTTCTTGCTTCAGATTTGTCAAAATATATTAACGGTGAAACTATTCATGTGAATGGTGGTATGTATATGTCTTGACAATTCTATCTAATAATCTATTAAGAAAAAATAAATAAAGAAAGGATTTCATGCCAGACAATATTAACGAAAAAGTAAAAAAAATAGTTGCCGACCATTTAGGTGTAGAAGAGAGCAAAGTGACTGAAGAAGCAAGTTTCATCGATGATTTAGGAGCAGATAGTTTAGACACAGTAGAGCTAGTAATGGCTTTCGAAGAAGAATTTGGTTCAGAAATTTCAGATAGTGAGGCTGAAAAAATATTAACAGTTGGAGATGCGATAAAGTTTATAGAGAGTAAATCAAGTTAAAAAAAAGGACATGCCTCAAAAAGAGGAAAATATTCTATTAATTTTATCCTCGCCTTCTGGAGCAGGTAAAACTACAATTACTAAAAAAATTCAACAAAAATACCAAAACTTTAAACTATCCGTCTCTCACACTACTAGAAAGCCACGAGATAACGAAATAGAGGGGATCGATTATTATTTTGTAACTAACAATGAATTCGAGAATTTAATCAACAAAGATAGTTTTTACGAATATGCTAAAATTTTTGAAAATTTTTACGGAACATCAAAAAAAAATGTTGATGAAGTAATTAAAAAAAATGATATTTTATTCGATATTGACTGGCAAGGAACAAAACAACTTTCTAAATTTAAAAATCTCAGACTAGTAAAAATTTACTTAATAACTGAAAACAAAATAGAAATAAAAAAAAGATTGATAAAAAGAAACCAAAACTCAAAAAAGGAGATTGAAAGCAGGTTTAATTCATTTGATGAAGATGTGAAACATTGGATTGACTATGATTATATTATTATTAATAAAAATTTAGAGACATGTTTCAAACAAATTGAAAAAATTATTAGTTTAGAAAAATATTCAATTAAACTCAATTAATTCGGTAACCCTATAGTACACCTCAGGCTTAATATTTGCAGGCCTTAACTTTAAATCTAAATTATCAATTTTTTTAATTTTATCTTTGTCAAGAATTTTATAAATATTTTTTTTTATCATTTTCCTTTTATTTGAAAATAAAATATTAGTTACTTTCTCTAAGTTTTTAATATCTTTAATAATAATTTTATTATTTTGTTTAGGTTTAAAATGTATAACAACTGACCATACTTTTGGCTTAGGCGAGAAGCAATTTGGAGAAACATTGAATTTATTCATCATAGTTAACCTATAATTTGATAAAATAGACATTCTACCGTAATTTTTTGATGGAAATTTACCTAAAATTTTTTCACCTAACTCCTTTTGAAACATGAAAATGATGTCAGTATAATAAGGTGGCCATTTTCTACCTCTTATAAATTTTACAAGTATCTGAGATGAAATATTGTAAGGAAGATTACCGATTATGATTGAATTGCTTATATCTAATTTTTCTAAATCAAAATTTAAAATATCATCTGTGAAATTTTTAATAATTTTATTTCCTTTATAAGTCTCTTTTAGTTTTTGAGAAAGATAGTCATCTTTTTCAATCAAAGTTAATGATTTTGGTTTTTGCTTTAAGATTTCTTTTGTAAGAGCACCATTCCCTGGACCTACTTCAATAACATTTCTATTTTTAAAATTTACTAACTTAATTATTTTTTTTTTTATATTGTTATCAATAAGAAAATTCTGTCCTAATGATTTTTTAGTATATTTATTCACTGTTTTTTAAGCAAGAACTCGATACATCTTAATAAACTTATTTTGTCAGCAATCTTTTTTTTTATAATATTTTTTGCTACGCCATGATCAGGAGATAATCTTAAGTATTTTAAACCTAAAGTTATATTAATTGCATCAAATTTAAAAATAGTTTTAAATGGTGTGAGTACTTGATCGTGGTACATACCTACAATAATATCATATTTTTTATAATCTTTTATAAATACTGTATCAGCAACAAGCGGTCCTAATATCTTAATTCCCCCCTTTTTTAATCTTTTTATCGCAGGAAATATTATTTTTACTTCCTCTGAATTTTTTCGAAATTCGGCGTTATGCGGATTCAGCCCAAGAATTCCTATATTAGGTTTTTTATGATAATTTTTTTTGTACCAATTATTTATAGTTTTTATTTTTTTTATTATTAAAGAAACACTTAACTTTTTCGGCACATTTTTTAGATCCAAATGTGTAGTAATAGGGGAAACAGCTAATTTCTTATTTTTTATTAACATAACCTCAGTATTATTTTTAATTTTACCTTTTGATGCTAAAAACTCCGTAACGCCATTTTTTGTTTTCAAAAGTTTTTTATCTAAAGGACAGTTTATTATCCCAATGACCTTACCAGATAAAGCAAGTGTATGTGCTAAATCAAAAGATTTTTTGATGAATAACGATGAATCTTTAATATCTACGTTAAAAGGATCTTTAAACTTAATATTAATATTTATTATTTTTAACTTATTATTTACTTTTTCTTCTATGTTATTAACTTTTATTAATTGAATTGGATATTTTAAAATTTTAAATTGTTTTTTCAAAAGTTCGTAATTAGATATTAGATAAATTTTATTTCTTTTTTTTACATCTAAACTTTTCCAGCATTTATAAATTAATTCGGAGTTTATACTATTTGGATCAGCACTAATTATTAAAATTTTTTTCATTTAAATTCAATATAAGTAGAATTTTTTAACTTTGATAAATGACTTTCAGAATATAGATTTAAAAGGTCATTCTTTTTTTTATTTTCAATATTTTTTTTTAATTTTTCAAAATCCAAATTATTATTTTTAGTTTTATTAATTTTATTAATCTTTAAAAATAGAATTTTATTCGATTGAGTTATAGGTTCAGAAATTTCCCCTTCTCTTAAGTTTCTAAGTTTTTGAGATATTTCAGTTGAAAGCATGTTTTCACTAATTAAACCTAATTTTCCGTTATTTGTCGCTGTATCTGACTCGCTAAAAATTTTGACAGTTTTTTCAAAACCAACATCATTTAAACTATTTTTGACATTCTCAATTTTAGCTTTTATATCATTATTGTTTTCAAATGTAATTACAATCTCCGAAAGATCAAATTCTTTAAATTGTCTCGTATTTTTAAATTCGTTTGCTAATTTAATTATTTCATTTTCGTCAATTTGTACTTTATTTTTAAAAAGTCGAAAAATTAGCTGTTGCCAAGCAGTTTGAATTTTAAGTTCACTTATGAAGATATCATAATTTATTTTATTATTTTCAAATCTTTTTTTTAACTCTACTGTGTTACCAGAAGAAATTTTATTAAGCTGTTTGCTAATATCGACATTTTTATAATTAGTTGACATAAATTTTAAAATTTCTATTTCTTTCAACCTAAGTTTTATAAGTTCCTGTAAGGAAAAATTCTTGAAATTATCTATATTTTTTTGATTGATCTCTAAATTTCTTAATACTAATTCAGTATTTATTTTATTTTTTATTTCATAAGAGCTTATAATTTTATCATTTATTTTTACAATTATTTTATTTTCAGTTGAAGCATAAATATTTAAATAAAAAAAAATGTTAAAAAAAAAAAAATAAATAAAAAAAAGCTTTTTCATTATTGATTAAATTTAGGTGAGTCTACACCCCCAAAAGATGTTAACGTAATTTTGAACATCAAAGAGTTTTCAGCCTCAATTTCTGAGTCATTGTAAAACTCCCGTCTAAACACAAGGCCTGCTCTAAGACAATCATTAAAATATTCATAACTTAAATTATAGAACTCTGAAGAGTTGGTGATTAAATTTCTCTTAAATTCGTACCCTAAATTAGTATCGTTACCAATCTTATAATTAATTTTTGATTTTAAATATTCATTATTACCAATATGTTTTTTTTCTTGTAAATAATCTAAATTTAATTCTAGGGAATTAAATTTTGTGTTAGCTGATATTTCATTATAATTAAATTCTTTATAATTTTGATCTACTGCAAAATTGTAATTCAATTCAAAGTCATCATTAATAGAGTATTTTGCTGTCCCAACTAGATCAGATAGTTTCTCATCTAATCCCATTGATGTAGGCATTTTTTTATTTTCATTTTGATTAATTATTTGACTAACTGAAAAATCTATTTTTTTGCTTTGTTTTTTTATTTCGTAGTCAAAACCAATTGAAGCACTTAGTCCAGTTTCATAATTATCATTACTATTAAACCTATTTAAATTAAAAGCATTTGAGGGACTCAATTTTATATTAGAGTCTTCTTTCCTCATTTCACCTGGTGAGTATCTCAACAAAATTTTTGGTGAAAGATAATGCTCAGAAAAATTTCCAATTTTTTTGTATAAATCGATTTTATTTAAAAGCCCTAATGATCCAAATAGTTCACTTGTTGTATCTGTTTTAAATTTACTTATATTTTTTTTCTCATAATTAATATTTTTTAAATTACCCAATAAACTAGTTTGAATTCCTGAGTTTAACTTTTTAGTTATTGAGCTCCAATCAAAATTATTAACAAAGGTTTTAGAGGTTTTATTTGTATCATAAGTATGAATTTTTAAATTATTATTATAATTTACTGATCCTAGAACAGAGTTATTAAATAGATTTTTATCAAAGGTTAATTCTGGGTAAATATATTCATACTTATCATTGTATCCATCTTTTAATGTTTCAAAAATACTCATGTTAAAACCAAAAAAAATATCATCATCAGAATGAGTAAAATTTAATGTATTTTTTAATGTATCTATATCGTCTTCTACTAGTTCAGAGTTAATATTGTATAATTTAAAATACTTATCATTTGTAGAGTCCTGAGTAGTAATTGACAGAGTGCTTTTTGAATTATTGTTTATGTTTTCAAAGTTTTTTACAAATTTAGAAAAAAAATGTGTTTTATTACCTTTTTTTTTATTTGCGGCTGTTTTTTTGTAGCCTTCTGTAAAACCCATATCAAAAATTAAATTTGAGTTTTTGAAGATTTGTCTGTATTCAGCTAGAAATAAAGGATTTTCATTAACAAATAATTTTGGCGTAATGGTAAAATCTCTTTCTTTATTTATCGCCCAAAAGTATGGAACTGTAAGTCCTTCACCAAGGTTCTTAGTATCAAGGAAAGAGGGCACAAGAAAGCCACTTCTTCTTTTTACTGATGGATCCGGGTGAGAAAATTTTGGAGTATAAAATACAGGTATATCATAAATTTTTATTAATGCATTATCATAATAAATTGTTTTCTTTTTACTATCATGAAGCATTTTAGTAGATTGTATCGTCCAAGGTGGACATTTATCATCCTTTCTATAATTACATAATGTAAAATTTGCTTTATTAAATTCAGTAATTTCTTTATCTATTTTTACATTATTAGCAAAAATTCTAGGTTTATTTCTTTCATCAATTTTAAAGCTTTCACTATTTAAATAACTTTTAATATCCGTTCCTAATAATTCTTTACTTTTTGTATCAATATAAATCTGTGAAAAATTATAGGTATTTTGTAGATTGTCTTCTACCTTAATCTCTCCAATTGATTTAAAAATGAATTTGTTAGTCAAATATTCAAAATTATTTAAATAAATCTTATTATTATTTTGATCTGTAATAGTAGTTAAGCTTTTGGATTTGATATATTTATTTAAGTTATCAAATAGAATATCTTTACCTTCTAAAATATACCCTTCACTTGTTTTTATATTAGTTTTTCCTATTGTATTTAAAGTTTTAAATTCTTCATTATATTCTGCGTAATCGGCATAAACTTTATTCATCTCATTATCGATAGCTTTTACATTTTTTTTTAAAATAATTATTCCATCTTTCTTGTTATATTCTGCATAATCACTTTCTATAATTTGATTTTCCGGAGTGGTAATTACAACTTCTTTTTCAAATATTGATATCTGCCTATTTTTATCTATTGAGATTTGTTTAGACTCTATAATTAGATTTTCTGCTTTGATCGCAGCAGTTGAGCAAAAGAATAATAATATGGCGAGAATTTTATTTTTCATTAATTTGCAAAATACCAATAAAAGAGAAAAAACTTAAAGCAATTATCGGCGACCATATTGCTAAAATTATTGGAATTCTCTCAGTTTGCCCTAGTGCCAATGATAAGTCTTTTAAATAGAAGGTAATAACGCAGACTATTAAACCTATTAGTGTTAATCTAAAATTATCATCTTTTTTTAAGGTGTTCATAGTAAAAATTGAAGCTAAAGCAGTCATAAAAAATAGAAAGAAAGGTAAAGATAGCATCTTATGTTTGCTTTCATTTAAAAAAAACTCATCATAACCTCTTTCTATTAAATTTTTTTTATTTGTTACGATTTCAAAAAAAGATAATGTATCGAAATTTTTGAACAAATTATTTATCTTATTATAGTTGTAAATAGACTCGATTTCATAATTCTCAAATTTTTCTTTATGTAGAATGTCATCTTTTAAAAAAAGTCTAGTTACATCGTTTAATTTCCAGTTATTATTTTTTATGTTTGCTTCTTTAGCCGTTATCTTTTCTATAAGTGAAGAATTTTTATCTAAATGATATATCTTTAAATCAATTAAATTATAACCCTCTGGTCGGCTAGCGGAGATAATTCTTTTTTTATCCAAGAGTTCTTCCTTTATCCACAAACCATTGCGATTAAAGTTTATAAGATGGTCTATATCTTTTGAATAATTGGATTTGGTCTTTTCATAAAATGTTGACATCCCTGAAGTAACAGGATTTATCATAACAAGTATTATCCATCCCAAAAAGAATGACAACAAAGCAAGAATAAAAAAAATTTTAATATTAGAATATCCAAAAATTTTTAACGTAAGAAGATCTTTGCTATTTCTTAGTTTGATCATAAAAACCATACTCGAAATAAAAATTATAAATGGAAGAAGCTTGATAATCATAGAGGGTATAAAAATAATCGTTAAAAAAAGTGGTATATAAAAACTAACATTCATATTTTTAAAAAATTCTATTTCCTCGAATAAATTTAAAATTATGCCAAAAAAATAAGCTATACTTAAAACTAAAAAAAAATTTTTGAGAAATCCTTTGATAATATAGTTTAAAAGAATTCTATTCATTTTTAAGCTCTGTTGAAAATTTATGAATTAAAAAAAAATATATAAAAGAAATTAGCAAAAAAGGCAAAAGAACGAAAATATATAACATTATACTATTAAGACCGGTATATCTTACTGCTAATTCAGTAAACACTAAAATAATAAATCCATAAAAAAAAATAAAATATTTGTTATAGTAAATTTTCTTCGTTTTGATTAATGCCAAAGAACAAATTAATGCTAGCAGAGGAATATAAAATGGAATAATAATTCTTCTATTGAGTGTAGATATAATTTCTTTCTTAAAATTTTTATTACAAAAATTATTATTTTCTTTACTTACAAAACATTTAATGAGGGCAAAAGTAGAAGTTTCCTGAATCTTTGGTTTTTTAATTACTGCTGTGTTTAGATTTTCAAGTCCTAAAATAATTTGTTCAAAATTTATTATTTCAGTTTCAGCGTTTTCTTTTACTGAAATTATTTTACCATTAAATAATAGAAGTTTTTTATTTTTAACGACACCACTTTTTGCTAAAATCGTATTATCATAGTCTACTTTAGTATTTGGCGATAAATTTTTAAGATTATTCCCAGAATCATGAATAAAAATATTAGCAATTTGATTCTCCTTTTTCTGTTCTACAAAAAAAGTAAAGCCTTTAAATGAGTCATTAAATTTTTGAGATTTTATTGTTGGTAAAAAGGAATTGAAATTATCATTATTTAATAAATTTCTTGATTTGTTCAAAGCTAGAGGTGTTAAAAAAGTTGAAAAGATTAAATAGAAACAAGAAACTAAAAATGAGAGAGTAATAAATATTTTAGTTAAAGACAATTTTTTAACACCAGAAGTCCATAAAATTATAAATTCATTATCTTGCTGATGCTTTAAAATAAAGATTGATAAAGATATTAAAAAAGAAAAAGGTATAAATTTAATCGATATCCCCAATAAATTAAGAAGAGAATATTGAAAATAGGCAATAATAGAGTAACCATTATCAACAATTAAATCTAAAAAATTTACCGCTCTAACCGTAAGCGCTATCATTGATAGTCCAAAAAGAACTGTTAAAAATATTTTTATAATTTCTAACGAAAAATTTAAAAAAATTTTGTTTTGAAGCATAGAAAATTTCCTTATAATTAATGCATATAGTTAGTAAATTCAATCCATGGTTTAATTATGACTAAATTAACGTTGAATTATAACATATTTGGTCATATATACCTTCCAACTCGTATCTAATAAAAATAAAAACACTTATGTCGATACAAATTATCTATTCAAAAAAAATATTAAATAAAACTAAATCTAACTTAGTTTTATTTTCTGACGATAAATTTAACGTTAAAAGCCTTAGTAATTATCTTTCTAAATCTGAACTCACTTATATTCATGATTTACTTAAAACATCTAACCTAAAAAAAAAAATTTTATTTTTTGAAATAAACTCAAAAAAAAAAATTTTCTTAGTCTCAATTAAAAATGATTTAAAAAGTTCAGATATAGAAAACTTAGGATCAAATTTTTTTGGTAGAGTAAATTCTGACAAGAACAGCGAATACAATATTATTTCTGATAGTATAAATTGTAAATATGATAATTTTTTAGGTCATTTTCTTCATGGAATTAAACTTAAATCTTATGAATTTAAAAAATACAAATCAAAAAAAGAAAAAAGAATAATTACATTGAGTGTATATGGAAATAAAAATCAACCCTCAGAAAAAACAAAGCAAAAATTTAAAGCTTTAGAAGAAGGAATTTTTTACACAAGAGATTTAGTTTCAGAACCAGGAAATATATTACATCCCGATGAATATGCAAAAAGATTAGCTACACTTAAAAAAGATGGATTGAAAATAACTATTTTTAATGAAAAAAAATTGAAAAGCCTTGGTATGCATTCCTTGCTAGGAGTGGGGATGGGAAGCGTTAGAGGTTCATATCTTGTAACAATGGAATGGAATGGTTTGAAAAAAAATTCTCAACCTTTAGCCTTTGTAGGAAAAGGAGTGACGTTTGATACGGGAGGATACTCATTAAAGCCTGCAAGATTTATGGAAGATATGACTTATGACATGGCCGGGTCAGCAGCAGTAGTTGGCTTAATGAAAACTTTAGCGTTAAGAAAAGCAAAGATTAATGCAGTTGGTGTAGTAGGACTAGTTGAAAATATGGTGAGTGGTGTTGCACAAAGACCAGGCGATATTGTAAAATCTCTTAGCGGAAAAACTATAGAAGTTTTAAATACAGATGCAGAGGGCAGATTAGTCTTAGCAGATGCATTAACGTATACAGAAAATAAATTTAAACCTAAATTTATAATTGATCTTGCAACATTAACAGGAGCAATAATAGTTTCTTTAGGATCTGAATATGCTGGTTTATTTTCAAATGATGATAAGTTGTCAAAAAAAATCATTAACGCAGGTAAAAAAGTTGAAGAAAAATTATGGCGAATGCCACTTCATAAAAATTATGACAAACTTATTAATTCTAAAAATGCAGACATGCAAAACATCAATTATGTTGGTGGGGCAGGGTCGACAACTGCAGCACAATTTTTACAGAGGTTTATTTTAAATAAAACACCTTGGGCACACCTTGATATAGCTGGTATGGCATTTTCTAAATATGGTGGATCGTTAAATTCAGGCGGTGCCACTGGTTTTGGGGTAAGGTTATTAAATGAACTTATAGAAAAAAATTATGAATAAAAAAGAGCAAACATTATCCATAATAAAACCTGACGCAGTTGAGCGCAACTTAATAGATGAAATAAAAGATATTTTCATAAAAAATAACTTAACAATTAAAGAGACTAAAAAAATTCAAATTACAAAGGAAGAGGCTGCTGAGTTTTATAAAGTACATCAATCTAAACCATTTTTTAACGACTTATGCGCTTATCTTTCATCAGGTCCTATCATAGTGATGATTTTAGAAGGAGAAAACGCAGTTGTTGCAAATCGAAAAATAATGGGAGCCACCAATCCAAAGGATGCTGAGGAAAATACTATAAGAAAACTTTATGGAATTTCGATTGATAAAAACTCTGTACATGGATCAGACTCTTTGGATAATGCTAAGAAAGAAATACGATTTTTCTTTAAATATTAAATATATCTAAAAATTTTTATTATTGCCTCTGGGTAGGCTCTATATTCAAGCATCTGAGTTTTTTGTTTTAGAGTTTTTTCATTATCATAAGAACTAATATCAAATGATTTTTTAATTATTGTATTTCCGTCGTCTAATTTATTATTAACATAATGAACAGTGCAACCTGTTTTTTTTTCATTATCTTTTATAACTCTGGAAAAAGTGTTTAGACCTTTAAACTTGGGAAGCAGGGATGGATGGATATTGATAATTTTTTTTCTAAATAAATTAATTATCTTACTTGATATTATTTTCATATATCCCGCAAGACATATAAAAGTTATCTTATGTTTTTTTAGATTTAATATAATTTCATTTTCACAGTCTGTGCGGTTAGTATTTATATAAACATAAGGAATATTGTATTTTTTTGCGTGTATAATACCATTAGCATTTTTATCATTTGTTATAATTAAGTTTACAGTAATTGGAAAAATTTTGTCTCTTGAATGTGATATAATATTTTTTAAATTTGATCCTTGTCCTGATATAAAAATACAAGTTTTCTTTTTTACCATTTAATAGAATTTATCAAATTAACTTTAGTTTTATCTTTAGAAATAAATCCAATCTCGTAAGGTTTAAAGTTTTTTGTGAATATTTGCTTTATTTTTGAAATTTTTTTTTTATCTACTATTATACAAAAACCAACACCACAATTAAAAGTATTTATCATTTCAAAGTCTGATATTTTTTTTGCCTTAAGCCATTTAAAAATCTTAAGAACTTTTATTTTGTTAAGTTCCAAATTTAATGTTAAATTTTTTGGAATAGATCTCAATAAGTTTTCAACTAGACCTCCGCCTGTTATATGTGCAGCAGAATTAATCATCCCCTTGCTTGTTAATTTTAAAATTTCCTTAGAATAAATTTTGGTTGGTTTTAATAATTCACTTTTCAATTTAGTAGAAATTTTATTTTTTTTTAATATTGATCTTACTAGTGAAAAACCATTTGAATGTAAGCCACTAGATGGTATAGCCAGGATTACATTTCCTGATTTAACATTTTCCTTTTTTATTATTTTTTTTTTAGATACTATGCCAACACTGAAACCCGCTAAGTCAAATTTATCTTTAGTATAAATCCCAGGCATTTCAGCAGTCTCACCGCCTATTAATTTACAATTAGATAATTTACAACCTTGAAAAATTCCTTTTAAAATTTTTTTTGTTTTCTTTAGATCTAATTTTCCAACTGCGATATAGTCTAAAAAAAATAAAGGTTTTGCACCTTGAACTATCAAATCATTTACGCACATAGCTACCAAATCAATACCTATAGTATCAAATTTTTTAAATTTGTTGGTTAGATCAATCTTCGTACCAACACCATCCGTGCAAGATACTATTACTGGATCTTTAATTTTATAATCACTTAAATCGTATAAAGAACCAAATCCTCCAATTTCACCTTTAAAAGAATTAGTTTTCTTCTTTTTGACATTTTTTTTTGATATTTTGGAGATATAGTCAACTAACTTATTTGCTAACTTTATGTTAACACCACTTTTTTTATAACTATTTTCGTTTCTTTTCATTTATAAATTGATAATTAATTTTTTATGAAATTTTTAAAACAAATATTAATCATTTTAATTGTTTTTTTTAAAACTGGAAATCTTTTATCAGATAATAATTTATTCAGTGTTAATAATATTCTTTTAGAAAAAAAGGACAATATGTCTAACGAAGAGTTAACAAATAAAGCCATTAAAAAAGCTTTTAATCAATTAATTGATAAAATCTTAATAAAAGATGACTTACCAAAAGTTGCTAATCTTAAATTTTCTAATATTAGAGAGTTGGTTACATATTATAATATTTCACAAAATTTAGAGCAGAAGAGTAATAAAATTAATTTTAATGTAACTTTTGATAAAGGCAAAATCCATGAATTATTTTATAAAAAAAGAATTTTATATTCAGATATTACGGATAAAGAATTCTTTATTTTACCAATTTTCTTAAAAGAAAATGAAATATTTATTTTTTCAAATAATTATTTTTACACAAATTGGAATAAAATTAAAACTGATGAATTAGTAGAATTTATATTACCCATTGAAAATATTGAGATTATTCAAACTATCAACAAATATAGAAATAATTTATTTGATTTGAAGTTAGATTTATTATTTGGAGAGTATTCTGACAAGAATATCGCTATAATTTTTATTGAAGAAAGTTTAAATTATGAAGAAAATATTTATCTAAAAACAAGAATACAAAATAAAATTGTTTCAAAAAATTTTAAGCTAAAAAAAAATGATCATGAAAAAATTAAATTTTATCAAAAAATAATATTAGAAGTCAAAGATGAAATTATAAATTTAGTTAAATCTCAAAATTTAATTGACATAAGCACTCCATCTTTTCTCAACGTAAGACTAAATTTTGAAAAAAATAGTAATTTAGTTCAACTAAATTCTAAGATAAGTAATATTGATTTAATAGAGAATATTTTTGTTCAAGAGTTTAATAAAGATTATGTTAAGCTTAAAATTAAATATCTAGGTGGATTAGAAAGAATAATAAACCAGCTTAAAAAAAAAGATATAAGCCTTCAATTGATTAACGATCAGTGGTTTATTAAAACAATGTAAATATGAACCAAATTACTTTTAAATTTCCATTTTCAAAAAAGTATAATAAACAAGATTATTTTGTTTCAAGCAATAATTTTTCTGCATATAAATTAATTGATGGGTGGCCTAATTGGCCTGGTAAATGGTTGAATGTTTTTGGTGAAAATGGTTCTGGAAAAACTTATCTGGCAAAGATATTAGAAAAAAAAATAAAAAAAGTTAAATTAACTGACGCAAAAAAAATTGATGATAAGATAATTGAAGAATTAGAAAATTATGAATGTTTAATTATTGATAGTTATAAAGAAAATATTGAAGAAAAACTTTTATATTCAATTTTAAATCAAGCAAAACAACTAGATAGCTACGTATTAATTAATTCTTCAATTCCTATTAAAGGATTAAATTTTAATTTAGAAGATTTAAAATCAAGAATAAGTAGCTTTGTATTTATTGGAATAGAGTTACCAACCGATGAATTATTAAGAGTAATAATAACCAAAAATTTATCAGATAAACAAATTAGCGTGAATTCAAAATTAACTGACTTTATTATTAAGAATGTTGAAAGATCTTACGAAAAAATGTTTAAATTTCTTAATGACCTTGATGATTTATCTTTATCTACTGGAAAATCAATAAATATTAATCTAATAAAAAAAGTATTAAATCAATGAATAAATATAGAACACATAATTGTTCAGAATTAGGTATAAAAGAAATTAATAAAATCGTTCATATTTCTGGATGGCTGCACAGAAAAAGAGATCATGGAAATTTATTATTTATAGATCTGAGAGATCATTATGGAATAACACAATGTGTAATAGAAAATAAAAATGAATTTTTTCCAGTTTTAGAAAAATCAAAACCAGAAACTGTTTTAAGAATTAGCGGTAAAGTTGTTGAACGATCAGCTGGTACTGAAAACTCAGAGTTAAAAACTGGCAAAATTGAAATTTCAATTAACTCAATTGAAGTTTTATCAGATGCTAAAGAATTACCAATGCCAGTATTTGGTGAACAAGATTATCCAGAGGATATTAGACTTAAATATAGATTTCTTGATTTAAGAAGAGAAGAAATGCACAAAAATATAATTTTAAGATCAAAAGTAATATCATTTATAAGAACAGAAATGTTTAAGTTGGGTTTCCTTGAATATCAAACACCAATTCTCACTTCATCGAGTCCTGAAGGAGCAAGAGACTTTTTAGTTCCCAGCAGATTAAATCCAGGGAAATTTTATGCACTGCCACAAGCTCCCCAACAATTTAAACAATTAATAATGGTTTCTGGTTTTGATAAATATTTTCAAATTGCACCTTGTTTCAGGGATGAGGATGCAAGAGCTGATAGAAGTCCAGGAGAATTTTATCAGTTAGATTTAGAAATGTCTTTTGTTGAACAAGAAGATATCTTTAATGTAGTTGAAAAATTAATGGTTAAATTATTTAAAGAATTTTCCTCAAAAAAAATTGTCAGCGAGAAATTTCCTAGAATTACCTATAAAGACGCAATGATGAAATATGGCACAGATAAACCTGACTTAAGAAATCCCTTAATAATTTCTGACCTTACAAGTTTGTTTACAAGAGAGGATGTAAAATTTGAAATTTTCAAAAAACTAGTTAGATCTGGTTCAAAAGTAAGAGCAATTATTACAAAAAATACAAAAGATAAACCTAGAAGTTTTTTTGACAACGTTGATAATTGGGCTAAAGAACAAGGAGCATCTGGTCTTGCTTATTTTACAATAGAACAAGATAAAGAAATAAAAGGCAAGGGACCTGTCGGAAAATTTTTTAGCGAGAATTCTCTTAAAGAATTAATGAAAATTTGTAATGCACAAATAGGTGACAGCGTTTTTCTAGCTTGTGGTAAAGAAAATGAAATAGAAAAAATACTTTCTGCTGCAAGAGATAAAATTGCGAATGATTTGAATATTATAAAAAAAGACCAATTTTCTTTTTGTTGGATCATTGATTATCCAATGTACGAATATGATGAAAATTCGAAAAAAATTATATTTAGTCATAATCCTTTTTCTATGCCTCAAGGAAATATAAAAAAATTAAATTTTGAAAAACCTTTAGATATCAAAGCGTATCAGTACGATATTGTTTGTAATGGAATTGAATTATCATCTGGCGCGATAAGAAATCATATACCAGAGCTAATGTATAAACTTTTTTCTATAGCAGGATATAGCAAACAAGATGTTAATGATAAATTTAGTGGGATGATTAATGCTTTTAGTTATGGGGCCCCACCTCATGGAGGAATAGCACCAGGTATTGATAGAATTGTTATGTTGCTTGCCGATAAAGAAAATATAAGAGAAGTAACCTTATTTCCAATGAACCAGAACGCTCAAGATTTGATGATGCAAGCACCATCCGAAATTAGTGAAAAACAATTAAAAGAGTTAAGTATTAAAAAAGATATAAAAAAGAATTAGTTTTTTGTTTTTAGATTTATTCTAACATCTGAGAGATCGACTAATTTTTCCTCATAATTACTTCTAATAAATCCTTTTGAAGTTATATTTTTTACAATTTTAAGGAACTTATCATCGTTACTTTCAGAGTTTATATTTTTTGTACTTGCGATCGATGGGGTATGTGCTAATTCCTCTTTTCCTAAGTAAGAAATAGCAAGTTCTCTAAAAACATAATCAAGAATTGAGGATGCGCTAAGTATTCTGTCGTTCCCTGCAACATTTCCAGAGGGCTCAAATTTAGTATCTATAAATGCATCTACATACTCTTCTAACGGCACTCCATATTGTAATCCTAACGAAATAGCTATTGCAAAATTATTCATCATTGCTTTTACTAACTCGCCTTCCTTATTTGTATCAATGAATATTTCTCCTATTTTACCATCATCATATTCTCCGGTGTGAAGGTAGACTTTATGATCACCTATTTGTGCTTTTTGTATATAACCTTTTCTCCTATCAGGCATTCTAAATCTTGAGTTATTATTTAATTTTTTGTTTGAATAATTATCTTTAACTTTATTATCTTGACCTTCCCTTTTATTAGATAAATTATTGTTTAGAACACTTTCAATTTTGTTTTTAATTGGTTTTTCCTCTTTTTTATTTCCAACTTTTTTCGTTTTCCGATTATTTAGCTTTACGTCAATTACCTCTACTTCTCCGTCATTTCTTTGATCAATTTTTGACAGTTCATCATCATCTAAATTATTTAACGTATGGACTGTTTTAAAAGTACAAGTGTAGTAGGTTTCGACAACGTATTTTTTCATAATATATTTAAGGAATCTCTTTCAATAGATATATATTAATTGTATAAAGTGTCTATTAGATAATAATTCAATTATCAATTGTGTGGATTTATAAATTTTTATGTTTTTTAAAATAGTTTTTACTTGGTGGAACAAGCAAACTTTTGGTACTTATTTAAAAACATTGTTTTCCGGAAAGTTCGTTGGTTCAGATCAATACGGAAACAAGTATTATAAAAGTAAAAATGATGAACGTTGGGTTATTTATTCATCTAATGTTGAAGCAACTAAAATCACTTCAGACTGGTATTTATGGATACATCATACTATTGATAAAATACCTGAAAATAATATTTCAAAATTTAATTGGCAAAAAAAACATTTAGAAAATCAAACAGGGACTAAAAATAGCCATAAACCAGTCAAGATTAGAAAGGCAAATATTAAAAAAAGTTATGAAACTTGGAAATAAGATTTTTCTAATATTTTTTTTAAGCATGATTTCTATGGAGGTATCTTTTGCTGAACAAAAAATAACAACTTCTCCATTAATTAATATTGATGACATTAAGCCTAGTTTTGAAGAAATCGATGCAAAAAATGATAGCATAAACTCTAGACAAAGCTTGAAAGAAAAAAAAAATATTAAAAAATTAAAATCTTCTCAGGCAATATTAATTGGTCTTGATAAAATTACCGCAAAATCATCAGAGTTAGTCGTTAATTTAAATGAGAATAAAACATTTGGTCCATTAGAAATAAAAATTTTAAAATGTGGAAAGGTTAAAATAAATAATAAAATAGATAGCGTTGCTTATATGCAAGTTAAAGATTTGACTAAAAATGATAACGAACAAGTTTTTATATTCAATGGTTGGACTTTTGCTTCTGATCCCAGTTTGACACCGTTCGACCATGCAATTTATGATTTACAGTTAATTAATTGTAAAAGCGCTTAGTAAAACTTTTCTTTTCCAAGCCAATTTGTATCAAAATCAGAGTTGATAAATTTTTTATGATTAAGAATCTTTTTGTGAAGATCAATAGTTGTTGTTATGCCTTCTAGTACAAACTCGTCTAGTGATCTCAATGTTCTTTGAATTGCTTCAGTTCTATTTCTTCCCTTACAAATTACTTTCGCAACTAAGCTGTCATAATAAGGAGTAATTTTGCAACCTTGAAATATTGACCCATCGACTCTTGTCCTAAAACCAGAGGGCTGATGACAAACACTAATTGTTCCTGGACTTGGTTGAAAATCCAAAGCAGGATTTTCTGCGTTTATTCTACATTCAATAGTATGACCCCTAGGATTTATATCACTTTGTTTTAAAGCAGTTTCACCTGTAAAAGCTATCCATAATTGCTCTTTTACTATGTCTATGCCTGTTTGCATTTCTGTAACTGGATGTTCGACTTGAACTCGAGTATTCATTTCGAGGAAATAAAATTTTCCACTTTCGTAAATATATTCAACTGTGCCAGCACCTTCGTAATTTATTTGTTCAACCATTTTAACGGTTTTTTCAAAAAGATCTTTTCTTATTTCTTTGGTTAAAACTGGACTAGGAGTCTCTTCAATTAATTTTTGATGCCTTCTTTGTACTGAGCAATCTCTTTCAGCTAAATGTATAGTTTTGTTCTTACCAGACATAACTTGTACCTCTATATGTCTTGGATTTTTAAAATATTTTTCAATATATACTTCATCATTGTTAAAAAATTTTTTTGCCTCAGATCTAGCTGTAAGGAATAGATTTTCTAGTTGACTTTCTTCTTCAACAATTTTCATTCCTTTTCCACCACCACCACCTGCAGCTTTAATTAAAATAGGATACCCAATATTTTTACAAATTGATTTTGCCTCGGTAAAAGACTTTACTCCGCCTTCAGATCCTTCGATAACAGGTAAACCAAATTTTTTTGCAATTTTTTTAGCTTCAATTTTATCACCCATTTTTGAAATTATATCGGCGCTTGGTCCTATAAACTTAATACCGTGCTTACTTACTATTTCAGAAAATTTTGCATTTTCAGATAAAAAACCATAGCCAGGATGAATAGCTTCGGCTCCAGTTAAATCTACAGCAGACATTATAGAAGAAATATTTAAATAACTATTTTGTGGTTGGTGCGAACCTACACAAACGCTTTCATCTGCAAGTCTAACATGCATCGATTCTGCATCAACATCAGAGTGTATTGCAACAGTTTTGATACCCCACTCTTTACACGCTCTGATAACTCTAACAGCTATTTCACCTCTATTAGCTATTAAAACTTTTTTAAACATGTATTTTTTACTTTAGAAGAATTAACGTCTGGCCAAACTCAACAGGTTGACCGTCCTCAATTAAAATTTTTTTAACTTCTCCATCAGCTGTTGAAGGCACGTGATTCATGGTTTTCATTGCTTCAACTATCATCACAGTTTGACCTTTTTTTATTTTATCTCCAACTTCTACGAACTTTTTTGCTCCAGGTTCAGCAGCTAAATATGCTGTTCCAATTATCGGAGATTTAACTCTTATGCCTTCACTTTCATCTGAAGATTGCAATACTGATTTGTTAGGAGAAACAACGGCGCTAGTTTTTAATTGTTCGATATTCTTTGATGCTTTTGAAACCTTAATTTTTGTTTGACCTTCTTGATATTCGAGTTCTGTAAGTTGGAATTCTTTTAGATTATCTACCAATTCTTTAATTAATTTTTTGTCAATTTTCATTTTTTTAAAAACCTATTTATTGCTTGTAATGACATCAAATATCCATCAGTACCGAAACCACAAATAACTCCTCTAGCAACTTTACTAATTAAAGATTTATGTCTGAATTCTTCTCTATTATAAACATTACTAATATGCAATTCAATAATTGGAATCTTTAATATTTTTAAGGCATCGTGAATAGCCACAGAGGTATGAGTATAGCCACCGGCATTTATAATTAAACCATCCTGATTGTTTCTAGAGTTTTGAATTTTATCAACTAATTCCCCTTCAATATTTGACTGAAAAAAAGTGATGCTTATTTTATTTTCTTTAGCATATTCATTACAAATATTTTCTATATCTTTAAGCGTATCACTGCCATATTGATCTTTTTCTCTTTCACCTAAAAGGTTGAGGTTTGGTCCATTAAGAATTATAATTTTGTTCATATATTTTCTTAATATTGAATAACTTAATTATGGCAAAAATACAATTAAATGGAAAAAAAATAGTTATTAAAACTAATTATTCAATATTTGATTTATTAAAAAAATATAGATTGATAGATAAAAAAATTGCTATCGAATATAATGGAGCAATAATTCCCAAAACAAGTTTTAAAAAGAAATATCTTAAAAATAATGATAAATTAGAAATTGTTCATTTTATAGGTGGTGGTTAATTTGAAAAAAGATATTTTTAAGGTTGCGGGAAAAAGTCTTAAATCAAGACTAATAGTTGGTACAGGCAAGTACAAAAACTTTTCTGAAACTGCTAAAGCAGTTTATGCATCGGGTGCAGATATGGTTACTATTGCAGTAAGAAGAGTAAATATTTTAGATAAAAAGAAACCTATGCTTACTGACTATCTTAATCCTAAAAAAATTATTTATTTACCAAATACTGCTGGCTGCTTTACTTCTGAAGAAGCTTTGAGGACTCTAAGACTAGCTCGTGAAATGGGTGGGTGGAAACTTGTTAAACTTGAAGTTTTAGGTGATAAAAAAACTCTATATCCTAATATGATCGAAACTTTAATATCAACAAAGACTCTTGTTAAAGAAGGTTTTAAAGTCATGGTTTATTGCTCAGATGATCCACTATTAGCAAAAAAATTAGAAGACAATGGCGCTTCAGCAATTATGCCTTTAGCTTCCCCAATTGGATCAGGATTAGGTTTGCAGAACAAAATAAACATTTCCTTAATAATAAAACAGTCAAAAGTACCAGTAATAGTAGATGCGGGAATAGGCACTGCTTCAGATGCGACTATTGCAATGGAACTAGGTTGTGATGGTGTTTTGATTAATAGCGCGATAGCAAGTGCTAAAAAACCTATTTTAATGGCCAAAGCATTTAAAGACGCAGTAATTGCTGGAAGAAATTCATATCTGGCTGGAAGAATGAAGAAAAGTTATTTAGCAAATCCTAGCTCACCAACTGAAGGTTTAATCTAATTCTTCTTTTTTCTCCTAACCCAAAGAGTTCTAATTTTCTTTTTAGTTTTTGTTTTTTTTATTTTTTGTGTTGTTTTTTTATTTTCTTTTATTTTTATCTCTTTTATTCTTTTTACTTTTTCCTTTTTTAAAATAATTGAATTTATATTTTCAATTGATTTTACAAGTTTTTTTGATTTGTTAAGCAAATCAATTTTATATTCAGGAATTATAAAATTTTGGTTTGAAAATATTATAATTTCAAAAGAGTATTTTTTTTTAAAATAATTTAGTTCGTCTATTAAGTAATTTTCTATATAAAGTTTTGTTTTTTCTGGCACATATGCATTTATAATTTTTACTTTTTCTATGAAAGCTAAGTTTTGAATTTTTTTTAATATTTTTTGCGAAAATGAAGATAAAGAAAGTTGCGTTTCCCATTTGATTGATCCTTCACGTAATCTTTGTCTTGTCATTTCCAACAAACCAAAATTACTTATCTTTCCAATTTGTATTCTAGCTCTATCCTTTCTTATGCTTTCTCTCATCTTCTTTTCAACAGTCCTTCTATTGTAATAATTCATCATATCTATAAAATCGATAACGATTAGACCTGATAAATCTCTTAATTTAATTTGATGAGCTATTTCTTCTGCAGCTTCTAAATTTGTATTTAATGCAGTTTTTTCTATATTTATTTGTTTTGTTGATTGACCTGAATTAATGTCAATTGATACTAGTGCTTCAGTCGGATTTATAACTAAATACCCACCTGATTTAAGTTTTACAGTTGGTTCATAAATATTGATTAATTCTTTTTCAATATTTGCATCATGAAACAATGGTATTTTTCCTCTATACTTTTTTACATTTTTAACGTTTTTTGGCATTAATTCTTTCATAAACTTTTTTGCTTTTTGATAGGCTTCGTTTCCTTCAATATAAACATACTTTGTTTCATTGTCGTAAGTATCTCTTAGCGTTCTCTTTATTATGTCTCCTTCCTCGTAAACTAATGACGGAGCATTAGACTCTAAAGCTTTATTTTTTATCTCTTCCCAAGTTTTTAACGTATTTTGAAAATCTTTATTAATTTCATTTTTTGTTTTATTTGCTCCAGCTGTTCTTACAATTACACCCATACTTTTTGGAATATCTATCTCATTTAAAATTGACCTTATTTTTTGTCTATCAGACGAATTGAATATCTTTCTTGAAATTCCTCCACCTTTGGGTGTGTTAGGCATTAATACTAAATATTTACCAGCAAGTGAGATGAAGGTGGTTAAAGCAGCACCTTTTTGTCCTCTTTCTTCTTTTATTACCTGTATCAAAATTACTTGTCCAGGTTTTATCACTTCTTGAATTTTATATCTTTTTATTCCAAAAGAGGATTTTACTTTATCACGGTAATCTTGCTTTTTATCTCCTAAATTTTGTAAATTATTAGTTTGAATTTTTTCATCTTTATTTTCTGAATTTTCAGAAACATTATTTGATTGTACGGTTTCTTGATTAATATCAATTATATTTTCTTTAAGCTCTTCTCTAATTTTTTCTTCAGCAATTCTAATTTTTTCTTTATCCTCAGACGGCAATTGATAATAATCAGACTGAATATCGTTGAAAGCTAAAAAACCATGTCTGTCTCTGCCAAAATTTACAAAAGCAGCTTGTAAGGATGGTTCTACCCTACTAATTGTTGCTAAGTAAATATTATTTTTAAAGTTTAAATTATGCTTATCCTCGTATTCATATTCTTCAATTGAATTTGTTGATTTGAGCACAATACGAGTTTCATTTGGATGCGATGCATCAATATATAAGTTTTTTTCCATTTTGTTAGAATTCCCATCATTATTTTTGGTATAATTTTTTTTAAATTAGTCATAAAAACCTATTTTATACAATTTTACGACTAATTACACATTTTAATTTAAAAATGCCTAAAGAAAGTCAGAATTGTTATTATAAGCTAATAATAAATGTTAAATTTTCTAAACTTTACCCTAAAATTTTTAATTATTTTCTCAGGAGCAGTTATTTTCTTTGCGTTTTCGACTTTGTGGTATTTTTCAATAGGATTACCTGACTATAAAAAACTCTCAGACTACCAACCGCCAATATCAAGTAGAGTTTATTCTGCTGACAGTAAATTAATCGCTGAATATGCATTAGAAAAAAGACTATTTGTACCTTATGAGTCAATTCCCAAAAAGGTTATAAACTCCTTTTTATCCGCAGAAGATAAAAATTTTTTCAGTCACCCTGGTATTGACGCTAAGGGCATACTAAGAGCAGTTATTAAAAATATTAAAAACGTTGCTCAGAATAAAAGATTAGAAGGCGCATCTACTATTACTCAACAAGTTGCTAAAAATTTCTTATTAAATAACGAAGTTTCAATAAAAAGAAAAATCAAGGAGGCAATTTTAGCTTTTAGAATTGAGAGAGCTTATACAAAAGAAAGAATTTTAGAATTGTATTTAAATCAAATTTATTTAGGTCAAGGAGCCTATGGAGTAGCGGCCGCAAGTTTAGAATACTTTGATAAATCTATAAAAGATTTAAGTTATTCTGAAGCAGCTTTATTAGCAGCGTTACCAAAAGCACCAAGCAAATATAATCCCTACAAATATCCAGAAGTTGCAAAATTTAGAAGAGATCTTGTTATTAAAAATTTAGCCGAAAATAATTTCATTTCTAAAAAAGAACTAAAGTTTTTTAAAGAAAGTAACCTTAATTTGAAAAAAAGAAAAATTGAAATAGTCAATGAAGCAAATTCTTATACAGAAGAGGTGAGAAGAATAGTTAAAAATATTTATGGATTTGAAAAGCTTTACTCACAAGGGTTAAGCATTAGCACCCCTCTTAATATTGAATATCAAACACAAGCACTTAAATCTTTAAGAAAAGGCATAGAGGATTATGACAAAAGAAGAGGATGGCGAGGGCCAATTACAAATAAGATCAGTAATAAAAACTGGGAAAACACAGTATCAAAATTTAAAATTGACCCAACTTTAGTTTGGAACCTGGCAGAAGTAGTTTCATTAGATAATAATAAAATTCAATTTAAAATAATTGATAAAAAAAAAAAAAATATTGCCGGGGAAATATTTCTAGAAGACATAAAATGGACATTAAGGCCAAAAAAACTATTAGAAAAAGTTCATAAAATTGGAGACATTTTTTTTATCAAAAAAGAAAAAAATAATTGGAAAATTAAACAATATCCAAAAGTAAACGGAGGGATCGTTGTAATAGATCCATTTAGTGGAAACGTTTTAGCTTTAGTAGGAGGTTTTAATTTTAAAACAAGCGAATTTAATAGAGTTACACAAGCAAAAAGACAGCCTGGTTCAGCTTTTAAACCAATAGTCTATGCTGCTGCATTAGAAAATGGTTTTGCCCCGAACTCTATTATTCTTGATGCCCCCTTTGTAGAAAGCCAGGGAACTGGTTTAAAAAATTGGAAGCCAGAAAACTATGGAAAAAAATTTTATGGTCCTTCGACTTTAAGAAAAGGGATAGAATATTCAAGAAATTTAATGACCGTGAGGATTGCAAAAATTTTAGGAATGCAAGAAATATTAAAACTGTCTAAAGAATTAAACATTTATGACGATATTCCTGAGTTACTATCAGTATCACTCGGGGCAGTCGAAACAACTTTAATTGACTTAACATCAGCGTACGCTCCTTTTGTTAATGGAGGAAATAAAATTGATCCTAAACTTATTTCAAGAATACAAGATAGAAGAGGAAAAACAATTTTCCAAGAAAAAAATAGAAAATGTGTTGGATGTGATAAATTTATAATTGATGAAATTAATTTACCTGAAATTAAGAGCACTAATAAAAAAATAATAAGTGAGGAAACTGCATACCAAATGACTTCGATTTTACAGGGTTCTGTAGAAAGAGGCACAGCAAAAAAACTTAAAACTTTAAGAGTTCCTTTAGCAGGAAAAACTGGAACCACTAATGATAATTTCGACGCTTGGTTTATTGGATTTTCATCAAACCTAGTGATAGGTGTTTATGTAGGATTTGATAGTCCAAAGACCTTAGGTAAGAATGAAACAGGTTCAAAAGCTGCATTACCCATATTTAAAGACTTTGTAGAAAATACTCTTTATAGAGAAGATTTTAAAGATTTTGAGATTCCAGAAAATATTTATTTAACTTCCTTAAATTATGACACTGGGGCAAAATCATGGTTGGGGGATAAAAAATCTATAATTGAAGCTTTAAAATTAAAAGATATTAACAATATGAATAATAATAAAAACTTACTTTTAAAGACTGGCAATGATAAAACAATAAAGTTTAGACAATTTTACTAATGGAAACTTTTGAAACTACAGCTAGCCAAGCTAAAAAATCCCTCGATAGTATTAGGGGGTATCTTTGATAAAGAAAATATAGAAAATAAACTTAAAGAATTAGAAAAAATTTCCTCAAATGAAAATTTCTGGAAAGATCAAAATTTAGTTAAAAAAATAGTAAAACAAAAGAAGTTTTTTCAAAATATTTTAGACTCCTTCAATAAGTCTCTTAAAGATATAGAAAATGTGAGCGATCTTTTTGAACTTGCATCTCAAGAAAAGGATGAAGAAACATTGAGAGATTGTAATCAAAAAATTAATAAAATATTTTCTGATATAAAAAAAAATGAAATAAATTGTTTTTTGTCTGGCGATAATGATGAGCTGGATATTTATTTAGAAATACATGCCGGAGCTGGAGGCACAGAAAGTCAGGATTGGGCTGATATGCTTCGAAGAATGTATATTAAATGGTTTGATAAAAAGAAATTTAAATATGAAATCGTTAGTGAGCACAAGGGAGAAGAAGCTGGAATTAAATCTTCTACAATTAAAGTCGAAGGTAATTATTTGTATGGTCAAATGAAAACCGAGTCTGGTGTGCATAGATTGGTTCGTATTTCACCGTATGATAGCGGGGCGCGGAGACACACAAGTTTTGCAAGCGTTTGGGTGTATCCAGCAGTAGAAGACGATATTGATATAGTAATAAATGATAAAGATTTAAGAATTGATACCTACAGATCTAGTGGAGCAGGAGGACAACACGTTAATACAACTGATAGTGCTGTTAGAATAACACATTTACCTACAAAAATTGTTGTACAATGCCAAAATGAAAGATCACAACATAAAAACAAAGAAACATGTTTTAAGATATTAAGAGCTCGTTTATATGAGCACGAAATTCAAAAAAAAGAGGAAGAAAATAAAAAAGAATTAAATTCAAAAACAGATATAGGCTGGGGGCATCAAATTAGATCTTATGTATTGCAGCCATATCAGTTAGTCAAAGACCTAAGAAATAAGACTGAAAGTACTAATCCTCAAAGCGTCCTTGATGGAAATATAGATCGATTTATTGAGGAAGGAATAAAAAATAGATAATGAAAAAAATAATCTATAGTTCTATTTTTTTTTTGATTTTAATTTTTATTATTTTTATAGGGACTCTTTCTACAATAGGAATTGAAACCAGTAAATTTAACAAATTAATTTCTAACAAAATATCTCAAACACAAAAAATAGATCTAAAGTTAAAAAAAATAAAGTTTAAATTAGACCTAAAGGAATTAAGTTTATTTTTAGAAACATTTAGACCGATTATAAATTATAAAAATATTTTTATACCCGTTCAAGCTGCGAGAGTTTATACAGACTTTGCGTCACTGACTAAGACAGATCTGAAGATTAAAAAAATTAATCTAAAATTTGAAGAATTAGAAATAAATCAGCTAAAGGAAATATCTAGAGTCATAAAGCCATCTAATTTTAAAAGTTTTCTAACAAATAGAATTAAAAATGGAAAAATTATATCAAATGTTGATATATTTTTGAATAAAGAAGGTAAAATAAATAATTATATTGCAAAAGGTTCCATTAGTAGTTTTGAAGCTACACTTTTAAATGATTTAAAAATATCAAATATGAATTTTAGTTTTTTCGCAGATAAAGACGATATTTTAATTAAAAACATTTTTGGGAATATTTCAAACATTAGTATCTCCAATGGTGACATAAAATTAAATATGGATAATGGAATTAAAGTAAACTCGAATTTCAATAGCGAGCTATCTTTAAATGAAAACTCTGCAATGCTTAAAAAAGTTTTAGAAAAAAATAAGACAATTAATAAAATTAAAATATCAAATGGAAGTTTTAATAATATCGTCTCACTTGATTTCGATGAAACTTATAAAGTTAAAGATTATAGTTATAGGCTTGTAGGGAAAATTAAAAAAAGCAACTTAATTCTAAAAAATTCATTGAAAAGTAGTTTTTTAAGTGAAGAAATAAAAGAGTTATTTTTTTCTGATGTTACAATTGATTCAAATTTTTCGCTAGATAGTAACAAAGTAAAAGGATTTGGGAATTATTCGTTAGATAATTTAAATTTTTTAAAGTTTAATTTAGATAATTTTTTTTACAATGATATTTTAAATTTGAAATTAGATTTTGATTTTAATAATAGTTTAGACATAAGTTTAATCAATTATAAAAAACCTCAAAACCTAGTTGCAAATTTATCTTTAGATTTAGAAAAAAAGAGTGATAATATTAAATTTAAAAAGCTCAATTATCTAGAGTCAAAAAAATTTATAAAGATAAGTGATTTAAATTTTAATAATAATGAATTTCAATCTTTTAAAAAAATTGAAGTTAAGACTTTGAATAATGACTTTACCATTAAAGGTATGGATAAAATTTTGATAACTGGAAAAAAATTTGACGCTAGGAATTTTATAAAAGATTTTAAAAAAAAAAATGATCAGAATAAATTCAGGAATATAAGTAAAGATATCGAGATAGATTTTAAAAATATTAAAGTACCGATGTCGGAGAAACTTGAAAATTTCAAATTAATTGGTGAAATTAAAAATGGAAAATTTGTTAAAATTTCGTCAAAAGGAGATTTTGGAGGAGATAATTATTTAGATATTTCCATGAAAAAAGATGAAATAAATAATACCAAATATTTAGAAGTTTATTCAGATCTTACTAGACCACTATTGACCGAATACGATTTTTTCAAAGGCCTGTCTGGTGGAAAATTATTATTTACTTCTTTAATTAGTGGAAATAATTCAAATTCAAAACTTAAAATTGATAATTTTAAAGTAGTTAACGCTCCCGGTATGATAAAATTATTATCTCTAGCTGATTTAAGTGGTTTGGAAGATTTAGCCAAAGGGGAAGGCTTGTCTTTCGAAGTACTAGAAATAAACATGGAAAAAAATGATAATTTTTTAAAATTAAATGAAATCATAGCTTTAGGTCCAAGCATGTCTGTAATTATGGAAGGATATCAAGATGAAAAAGGCTTAACAAGTTTAAGAGGAACCTTAGTTCCAGCAAAAACATTAAACAAAATGATTTCCAAGATACCTTTAATTGGAGATATTTTAATCCCTAAAGAAATTGGCGAAGGATTGTTTGGTGTAAGTTTCAAAATTAAAGGCCCCAAAGGAAAAACAAAAACTACGATAAATCCAATTAGGACTTTGACTCCAAGATTTATTCAAAAAATAGTCGATAGAAATAAAAAAGAAATTAAATAATTTTAATTAGGTAATGCTTTTTTTTTCCGTATGAAAGTTTTAATGTATTTTTTTTAAAATCTGACGATTGTAGTATTTTTTTTTCATCATCAATTACTTTATTATTTAACTTAAAGCCCTTGTTTGCAATTACTCGTCTAGTTTCACTCTTTGACGACAAAATTTTGTTGTTTACAATTAAATCTAAAATATTTATTCCTTTTTTTATTTCATCTGTCCTGACAATTATTTCGGGCAAACCTAACGCTAACTCACCTCCTTCAAAAGTATTCCTCGCAGTTTGCTCAGCTTTTTTTGCTAAATCCTCACCATGAAGAATTTTTGTTGCTTCATTAGCTAATAAAATTTTTAAATTATTTATATTTTTTTCTTTTTTAAATATATTCTCTGCTTCATCGATCTCAATTTCTGTAAAAAAATTTATAAATTTTTTTACATCACGATCATCGGTATTCCTCCAAAATTGCCAATAATCATATGGAGATAACTCTTCATCATTTAACCAGATAGCACCTTTCTCAGTTTTTCCCATTTTTGCACCAGATGCTAATGTAATAAGCGGAGAAGTGATACCAAAAGCCTCTTTTTTTAATTTTCTTCTTATTAGATCCACTCCATTCACAATATTACCCCATTGATCTGACCCTCCAATTTGAAGGATGCATTTATTAATTTTAAACAATTCATAAAAATCATATGCTTGTAAAATCATATAGTTAAACTCCATGTAACTTAGCGATTGTTCTCTATCTAATCTTAACTTAACGCTATCGAAAGTTAACATTTTGTTGATTGTAAAATGACTTCCTATATCTCTTAGAAAATCAATATATTGTAATTTCGTTAACCACTCAGCATTATTTACAAATATTGGTGCAGTGTTTTTATTAGTTGTGTCTAAAATCTTATTAAATACTTTTTTTATGCTATCAATATTTTTTTTAATTTCCTCATTACTCAACATTTTTCTGGTTGTGTCTTTTCCTGAAGGGTCTCCAATTAATGTTGTTCCACCTCCTAATAAAACTATTGGCCTATGGCCGTGTTTCTGCATTAATTTTAAAATCATTATTTGCAACAAACTACCAACATGAAGGCTGCTGGCTGTACAATCAAAACCTATATATCCAGATATAGGATTTTTTCTGCAAATCTCACTCAATTTATCCAAATTTGTGCATTGATTGAGATAACCCCTTTTTTGCATTTCATGTAAAAAATTATTTTTCATAGTGATATTTTACCTAAGTAACTATTATACAAATATTGTTATAAATAAATAAAAATATGAATAAAAATTGGATGTCTTTAGGTTTAATGAGTGGTACCTCAGGAGATGGAGTCGATGCATCTATAATTAAAACTAATGGACTTGATGAATATAAGGTTCTCACAGATAAATATTTTGAGTATGATTCTAATATTTATAGAGATATTCACAGCCTTAAGGAAAAAATTCACAAAATTTCTCATTTAGAAGAGTTTGATAGTGAATTAAAAGACTTAGAGAGAAAAATAACAATTTTCCACGCTGAAATAATTAAAGAATTAAAAATTGATGATGAGACCATTGTTGGATTTCATGGTCAAACTATTTACCATAATTTTAAAGAAAAAATCTCTAGACAACTAGGTAACGGACAACTTCTAGGTCAATTAACCAAAAAAAAAATTGTATGTAACTTTAGAAATAATGATATTTTAAATGGAGGACAAGGCGCACCATTAACTCCTGTTTTTCATCATTTGATAGCTTTACAAAATAATATTGATCTCCCAGTTTGCTTTCTTAACATTGGAGGTATTTCAAATATAACAATTGTAAAAGAAAAAAATAACTTAAATGAACTTTTTAGCAAAGATCTTGGACCAGGTAATTGTCTTATAGATACTTGGGTCAGAAATAATTCTGATAAAAAATTTGATACAGATGGTAATTTAGCTTTAAGTGGAACAAAAAATGAAGTTATTTTCGAGCAAGCACAAGAATTATATGCAAATAGAGAAAATAAAAAAAAACTTTCTTTCGATACTAATGACTTTGATATTTCATTTGCGAGAGGTTTGTCACTTGAAGATGGAGTAACCACTCTCACAGATTTTACAGCAAGTATTATAGGGCAAGAGCTAAATTACACAATAATCAACAACAGACAAAAAATTAAAGAAGTTCTTATTTGCGGAGGAGGAAGAAAAAATAAAGTTTTATTAAAAAAAATTAAAGAAAATTTAAATAAAGACATCAATTTAAAATTAATCGATGATTATAATATTAATGGTGATTTTGTGGAGTCTCAAGCTTTTGCACTTTTAGCTATAAGGTCTGTGCTAAATCTCCCTTTAACTTTTCCTAACACTACTGGATGTACAATGCCCACTGTTGGTGGGATATATATCGAAAATTAAATTAATGCAGTTTTTTCTTTCAAGTATTTTTCTATTTCAAGTGATAATTCTTTTTCTTTATTTTTAAAAAAATGATTTGAGTTTTTTATTTTTGAAAAAATTACTTCAACACCTTTTTGACTTTTAATTCTATTATCTAATTCATCGATACTTTCTTTAGTGACAAGTTCATCATTTTCACTGTAGATCACCTGTCCAGATGTAGGGCATGGAGCAAGAAAAGAAAAATCATAAACATTTGGCTGAGGCGAAACTGCTATAAAGTTATTTACCTCAGGTCTTCTCATAATTAACTGCATACAAATCAGAGAACCAAATGAAAAACCTGAAACCCAACACTGACTATAATCTAAATTTTGTCTTTCAATCCAATCCAAAGCAGCCGCTGCATCAGATAACTCACCTTGCCCATTATCAAAAACTCCTTCACTTTTTCCAACTCCTCTAAAATTTACTTTGATAACTGAAAATCCATTATCTAAAAAAATGTTATACATCAATTGAACAATTCTATTATTCATCGTTCCACCGTATTGTGGATGAGGGTGCAAAACTATTGCAACAGGAGAACCAAATTTAGGATTTTTATAATATTTTGCTTCGAGCCTGCCAGCTGGTCCCGGAATAAAAATTTCTAAGCTTTTTGGTTTCATCATTGATAATGATTATTATTTTTAAAAAAAGTATAGCTTTATATCATGTTTTTCTGCGTCAAATAATTTTTTTTAAACCATACTAAAATTGTAGGATTTACATTCAAAATACTGTATTAAAGCGGTTAATTATGAAATTAACTACCAAAGGTAGGTACGCTGTTATGGCCATGGCAGATCTAGCTTTATTTAAAGACAAAGGCCCTATAAGTTTGACTGATATTTCTTTAAGGCAAAATATTTCTTTAGCTTATCTAGAACAAATATTTATCAAATTAAAAAATAATAATTTGGTGAATAGCGTTAGAGGCGCAAAAGGTGGTTATATATTAGAAAAATCTCCTGAGGAAATTAAAATATCAAAAATCATATCTGCAGTGGATGAAGAGATTAAAACATTAAATTGCAAAAAAGAATCAAAAAAAGGTTGCAACAACAAATCTTCGAAGTGTATTACCCATAATCTTTGGGATCAGCTTGATCAGCATATAAATAGTTTTTTTGAAAAAGTAAAATTACAAGATTTAGTTAAAAAAAATCAAATAATAAATAAATGAAAACAGAAGATTTAAAAAATTCACAAGAATACAAGTACGGTTTTACTACCGATGTAGAAAATATTAGAGCTCCAAAGGGTTTGAATGAAGAGACAGTTAAATTTATTTCTAATATTAAAAAAGAGCCAAAATGGATGTTAGATTGGAGGCTAAAGGCTTTTAATAGGCTAAAAGCTCTTAATGAGCCTAATTGGCAGAAACCCAAATATCCAAAAATTAACTATCAAGATTTGTATTATTATTCTGCACCTAAGGGTGCATCAGAAAACCCTAAAAGTTTAGATGAAATAGATCCTAAAATCTTAGAAACATATAAAAAACTTGGAATTCCTTTAGATGAACAAAAAAAATTAAATGGGATAGCCGTGGATGCTGTTTTTGATTCAGTTTCGGTAGCAACAACTTTTAAGGATGAATTAACAAAAAAAGGAATAATTTTTTGTTCAATTTCTGAAGCTATTCAAAAACATCCAGATTTAGTAAAGAAGTATCTTGGTTCTGTAATTCCATTAAGTGATCATTACTTTGCTACTTTGAATTCGGCTGTATTTACAGATGGCTCATTTGTTTACATTCCACCGAATACAAGGTGCCCAATGGAACTTTCAACATATTTTAGAATTAATGCATCAGAAACTGGTCAGTTCGAAAGGACATTAATTATTGCAGACAAAGGAAGTTATGTAAGTTATTTGGAGGGCTGCACAGCTCCAATGAGAGATGAAAACCAACTTCATGCGGCAAATGTTGAGTTAGTGGCTTTAGATGATGCAGAAATAAAATATTCAACAGTTCAAAATTGGTATCCTGGAGATGAAAATGGTGTAGGTGGAATTTATAATTTTGTAACAAAGAGAGGAGCTTGTAGAGGAAAGAATTCAAAAATTTCTTGGACACAAGTTGAAACTGGTTCAGCCATAACATGGAAATACCCTAGTTGTATTTTACAAGGAGATAATTCTGTCGGAGAATTCTATTCAATCGCAATCACTAACAATCATCAAAAGGCTGATACTGGAACGAAGATGATACACTTAGGCAAAAACACTAAAAGTAAAATAATTTCAAAAGGTATTTCAGCTGGTAAAGCAGATAATATGTATAGAGGTCTTGTAGAAATTAAAAATAAAGCAAGTAATTCTAGAAATTATACTCAATGTGATTCTTTACTAATGGGAAACAAATGTGGAGCACACACTATTCCTTATATTAAAAATAATAATTCTACTTCAACAATAGAGCACGAAGCAACAACTACAAAAATAAACGAAGAACAGCTTTATTACTGCAATCAAAGAGGACTAGATCAAGAAGAAGCAGTTAGTTTAATTGTAAATGGTTTTTGCAAAGAAGTTTTGCAGCAACTACCTATGGAATTCGCGGTTGAAGCACAAAAACTTGTGGCAATAAGCTTAGAGGGAAGCGTTGGATAATGTTAAATATTAAAAATTTAGAGGCGAAAGTCGATAATAAGAATATTTTAAACGGATTAAACCTTGATATTAAACCTGGGGAAGTGCACGCAATAATGGGACCAAATGGTTCCGGAAAAAGTACATTGGCAAATGTATTATCTGGCAAGAATGGTTATGAGACCAGAGGAGAAATTAAATTTAACGGTGAAAATCTTAGTGAGCTATCAACTGAAGAAAGAGCTCAAAAGGGAATATTCTTAGCATTTCAATATCCATTAGAAATACCAGGAGTTAATACGAATGTTTTTTTAAGGACTTCACTTAATTCAGTAAGAAAAGCAAAAGGTGAAAAAGAATTAGATACATTAAATTTTTTAAAACTAGTTAAAGAAAAATCTTCCGAGCTTGGAATTGATGAAAGATTTTTATCACGTCAATTAAATGTTGGATTTTCAGGAGGTGAAAAAAAAAAAAATGAAATTTTGCAAATGAAAATACTACAGCCCAAGCTTGCAATTTTAGACGAGACTGATTCAGGCTTAGATATAGATGCGTTAAGAATTGTTGCCGACGGTGTCAACTCTTATAAAAATAAAGATAACGCTTTTTTAATCATAACTCATTATCAGAGACTCCTAGATTATATAAAGCCAGATTTCATACATGTTTTATCTAAAGGAAAAATTGTTAAGACTGGGAACGCAGATCTTGGAGTTGAATTAGAGAAAACTGGTTACGCAAATTTTATTTAAATGAAAAATTTCTATGACTTCAAAATTAATAATATTAAAGGTCTCTCTGCACAGGAAATAGAATTTAGAAACAAAGAATTAGATCTGTTTAGTAAAAATGGTTTTCCAAATAAAAGAGAAGAGGCTTGGAAATTTACTGATCTTAATACAATACTTAGTAAAAACTTTGTTAATATCACCAATGATTATATTTCATTAAAAGAAAAAAAATTTGAATTAATTAAAGAGTTCGATCATAATTATTTATTTATATTAGACGGAAAACTCGTTTCAAATGAGTTTAAGTTTGAAGACAAAAACAAGGTTTTAATTAAAGAGTACGACTATAAAAAACAAATATCTGTCAGTAATCAAAATTCCTTAAGTCTACTTAACAATGCACTGGCTACAGGTGGTTATTATCTTGAAATATCTAAAGATTATAAATTCAAAAAGCCTTTAGTTGTTTACAATCATTTTTCTGAAAGCATTAAGGAACAGATAATAAGCTATAAAAACTCATTAATTCTTAATGAAAATTCAAAATTAACAATACTTAATTATACAGATACTAACTCTAAAAATAATTTTTTTGTTAATTCTTTTGATTACATAAAGCTAAAAAAAGATTCTAACTTAAAAAATATTTTTATAAATAAAGATAGATGTAATTGTTATTTTCACAACCATTTAAAAAGTGATTTAGAGCAGAATACTAATTTAGATAATTATATTCTTTCTACTGGACTTAAATTTAACAGGATTGATATAGAAATAAATTTAAATGAAGAACATGCTAAAAGCTCAATTTTTTCAGCACTTAGTCTTGGCAGCGAAGAACATCAAGAAATTAAAAGTAGCGTAAATCATAACTTTAAAAACTGTCAAAGCTATCAAAAAATTAAGAATGTATTAAATGATCAAAGCAGAGGAGTTTACCAAGGAAAAATATTTGTAAAACAAGATGCTCAAAAAACTAATGCATATCAATTAAGCAAAGCTTTATTATTAAATGACAATGCAGAGTTTGATGCTAAACCAGAATTAGAAATTTATGCAGATGATGTAAAATGTTCCCATGGTTCTACATCTGGAAGCATAGATTTAAATTCAATTCATTACTTAAAATCTAGAGGGATCCCCGAAAAGAAAGCTTATCAAATGCTGATTAATGGTTTTTTATCTGAGATTTTAGAGAAATTACCTGAAGATAATTTAAAGAAATTTTTAATAGAAAAGATAGTAAGACAAATCAATGGATATTAAAAATATAAAAAAAGAATTTCCAATCTTTAAGCAAAAAATTAATGGCAAGCCTTTAGTTTATTTGGATAGTGCGAATTCTTCACAAAAACCAAAAGTTGTAATAGATAAAATCTCAAGCTTTTACGAAACAGAATATTCTAATGTTGGAAGAAGTGTTCATACTCTTGCAGTAAAAGCGACTAATAGATTTGAGGCTACAAGAGATAAAATCCAAAAATATTTAAATGCTAAACACAGAGAGGAAATAATATTTACTAAAGGCGCAACAGAAGCAATAAACCTAGTAGCATCGTCCTATGGAAAAAAATATATAAAAAAAGGAGATGAAATATTAATTACAGAGTTAGAACATCACTCTAATTATGTGCCTTGGAACTATTTAAGAACTGATAAAGGTGCAGTTATAAAATTTGCTCAAGTTAATGATGATGGCGATGTTGAAATAGAGGAAATTAAAAAACTTATAACAAATAAAACAAAAATTATTGCAATTACCCACATATCAAATGTAACTGGAGCAATTTTACCAATTACAAAAATTGTAGAGCTTGCAAAAGAAAAAAATATTCCAGTTTTGATTGATGGGACACAAGGTGCGCCTCATTCTGAAATTGATATGCAGAAAATAGGATGTGATTTTTACGCAATATCTTGTCATAAAATGTATGGTCCAAATGGTCTAGGCGTATTGTATATGAAAAAAAAATGGGTTGATGACTTACCTCCATATCAAGGCGGAGGAGGAATGATTAATGAGGTAAAAAAAGACAATATTACTTTTGCTGATGCATATACAAAATTTGAAGCTGGAACAATGCAAACAGCAGAAGTAGTTGCATTTGCAGAAGCATTAAATTTTATTGAAGACATTGGTATCAAAAAAATAGCGTCCCATGAAAACGAAATTTTACAATATGGATTAGAAAAATTAAGAAAAAATAATTCTGTAAATATTATTGGAGACCCACAAGAAAGAGGATCAGTTTTGTGCTTTACTTTAAAAGATATTCACCCTCATGACATTGCAACTATTTTAGATGATGATGGTGTAGCAATAAGGGCAGGACATCATTGTTGTCAAATATTACATGAAAAACTTGGTATATCAGCAACTGCTAGGGCCTCAATTGGAGTCTACAACGATAAAGAAGATATAGACAAATTGTCAGACGCAATTAAAAATTGCCAGAAGGTATTTCAGAATTAAATGGATTTAAAAGAACTATATCAAGAAATAATTTTGGATCATGGTAAAAATCCAAGAAATAAAGGTAAGTGCGATGGATATACTAATGATGCAAAAGCTCATAATCCTTTATGTGGTGATAAAGTTCATATTTATTTAAAATTAAATAAAAATAAAGAAATTGAAAATTTAAGTTTTGAGGGAGAAGGGTGTGCAATTTCATTGGCATCAGCATCTATTTTGACCGAAACAGTAAAAGGAAAAGATTTATCTTTTTTAAAGAAAATAAATGAAGATTTTCTAAACATGATTAAGAATAAAGCAAAAATTACAATTAATAGTCTTTCGGAGGATCAGATAACAACAATCTCATCTTTATCTGGAGTGCAAGAGTTTCCAATGAGAGTTAAATGCGCAACAATGGCTTGGCATACTTGTTTGTCAGCAGTAGAGAAAAAATGAGTGAATTAAAAAACAAAGTAGTTACAGAAATTAAAAAGATTTATGACCCTGAAATACCGGTTAATATTTATGAACTTGGGCTTATCTACAAAATAGAAATCAGTGATGAAAAAAAAGTAAATATAGAAATGACTTTGACTTCGCCAAACTGTCCTGTTGCCGAAAGTTTGCCTAAAATGGTAAAAGATAATGTATTAAAAATTGGAGAAGTTTCTGATGTTGACTTAAAATTAGTATGGAGTCCTCCTTGGACTAAAGATATGATGTCAGAGGCAGCAAAATTAGAATTGAATTTATGAGCGAACAAGTAATAAAATTAAGTATAAACGCAGCTAAGAGAATTAAAGAAATTATGTCTATGGCAGAAGACAAAGCTATTGGTGTTAGAGTTGGCGTCAAGTCAGGAGGATGTGCGGGAATGTCTTATGTGATGGAATATGCAAAAGATATTAAACCTAATGAAGAAGTTATAGAGGAAAAGGGTGTTAAGGTCCTGATTGATCCAAAAGCAATTATGTATCTTTTAGGAACAGAAATGGATTACAAGAAAGAAAAATTTTCCTCTCAATTTATATTTAAGAACCCAAACGAAACCGAGCGTTGCGGTTGCGGTGAGTCTTTTAAAGTTTAGCCACTATAATACATCTCAAATTCAATTGGATGTGGTGTATGCTCAAATTTATAAATTTCTTGGAATTTTAACTCAATGTAAGCATCGATCTGATCATCAGTAAATACTCCACCTTCAGTTAAAAATTTTCTATCTTTATCAAGACTTTGCATTGCCTCTCTTAAAGAACCACACACTGTAGGAAGTTTTTTTACTTCATCTTCAGACAAAGAGTATAAATCTTGATCAAAAGCTTTGCCTGGATCTATTTTATTTTTAATTCCATCAATTCCAGCCATCAGCATTGATGCAAAAGTTAAGTAAGGATTACCAGCAGCATCTGGAAATCTAATTTCCATTCTTGCAGCCTTTGGATTCATAATCACTGGTATTCTACATGACGCTGATCTGTTTCTTGCAGAATAAGCTAATATTACAGGTGCTTCAAAACCAGGAATTAAACGCTTATAACTATTAGTTGTTGCATTTGAGAATGCGTTGATTGCTTTAGCATGTTTTAAAATTCCACCTATATAATACAGAGCTTCTTTAGATAAACCTGCGTATTCTTTACCCATAAATAATGGTGTGTTACCTTTCCAGATAGATTGGTGGCAGTGCATCCCTGAACCATTATCTCCCTTTACTGGTTTAGGCATAAATGTAGCTGTTTTTCCAAAAGAATGAGTTACCATTTGAACGGCATATTTATAAAGCTGAACATTGTCCGCCATGTTTGTTAAAGTACCAAAGTACATACCTAATTCATGCTGACTTGGTGCTACCTCATGGTGGTGTTTCTCAACTTTTACACCCATATCTTTAAGAGCTTTTAAATATTCACCTCGCATGTCTTGAGCGCTATCAACTGGAGGTACGGGAAAATATCCACCTTTAATTCCTGGTCTATGTCCCATATTACCATTTTCATATTTTTTGCCAGTATTGTAAGGACCCTCTGAGCTATCAATACTAAAACTTGTTTCGTTCATATCATTTTTAAATCTTACATCATCAAAAACAAAAAACTCTGGTTCAGGTCCAAAGTATGATTTGTCTCCAATTCCAGATTTTTTCAAATATTCTTCTGCTTTTTTCGCAGTTCCTCTTGGATCTCTTCCGTAAGGATCTTTTTTAACTGCGTCTAAAATATCACAAAATATATTCACCGTTGTGTGAGAGTTAAAAGGATCAATAATAGGCCTTGCCAAGTCTGGCTTTAAAATCATATCAGACTCGTTTATCGCTTTCCATCCTGCGATAGACGAACCATCAAAAAACACCCCATTTTCAAGCATGTCTTCATCAACTATAGTTGAGTCCATTGTAAGATGTTGAAGTTTGCCTTTTGGATCAGTGAATCTTAAGTCAACAAATTCTACTTGTTTGTCTTTAATTAACTTTAAAATGTCTTTTGAACTCATTAATTTTCTCCTAAATTCTATTTATATTGTTAATTCCTAAGAGACGTATATATAATGCTTAATTCATTAGTATTATAAATTACAAATATCAGCTATGCATTTAATACATATATACAATCTTTAATTGCAATGAGAGAAGCAAACACAAAAGATTTATCGCTATTATTATTACTAGGGGTCATTTGGGGTTCATCTTTTTTTAATATCAAAATAGCAACTTACTCATATGAACCTTTCACTTTAGCTTTAGTACGAGTTATATTTGCAAGTATTCCATTATTTTTACTGTGTAAATTTCAAAAAATAAAAATTGAAGCCTTTAGTAATAATTGGGTTTGGTATGCGCTAATAGGACTTTGCAATATTGCTATACCATTTGTGCTAATAGCAATAGGAACAGCGAAGATAAATAGTTATTTAGCTGCAATTTTAATGAGCACTACTCCTTTAAGTGGTTCAATACTTGCTCATATTTTTATTAAAGATGAAAAATTATCTTTTCTAAAATTCCTTGGAGTATCAATAGGGTTTAGTGGAATTATCCTATTATTTTTTGATAAAGTTGTAATTAATAGTGAAAATTATATTTACGCACTTATTACAATATTAGGTTCAACTTTTTACTGCATTGGAGGTTTATTAACTCTTAAACTAAAAAACAGAGTTAATGAAAATGTTACAACTTCGACAACTTTATGGTCAGTAATTTTTTTATTACCTTTTTCTTTATTTTTCGAAGCTCCTTGGAACTCTAACCCCACTTTAGAGTCCACAGTTTCATTACTATACTTAGGTGTAATAGCGACGGGATTAGCTTGGTTGATTAGATTTAGAATATTAACGGTTAACGGTTTAGTTTTTCAGACACAAGTAGCGTATTTAATACCAATTTTTGGAATAATTTTTGGATATTTTTTAATGAACGAAGTTATTACTTGGAGAGTAATTGTTTCACTAGTAATAATATTAATAGGTATTTATATTTTTAAAAAAAACAACAAAAGTGTAAATAATGGGCAATGAATCAATTGAATTAAGTTTTTTATCAATTTTTACTTTAATTACTTTTTTTATTTTTTTAATTGTAAGCAAATATTCTTATAAATTTAAGAGCGGTATACTTTTAGATGTAGATTTTTCTAAACCACAAGCTTTCCATCATTCAGCAATTTCAAGAAGTGGGGGTATAGCCGGAATAATATCAATTAATATATTTTTAATTATCTATTATCTAATTTATTCAAAATTTTTATTAGATTATTTTTTTATTTCAAATTTAATGTTTTTGGTTGGTTTTTTAGACGATATAAAAATCAAAATAAGTCCATCAAAAAGATTAGTTTTAATGATTTTATTTTTAATAATTTTAATTCATTTTATACCAATCAAAATATTAAATATTGATGTGCCAGTGTTGTCGTCATTTTTAAAAAATGACATTTTTTCAAGTTTGTTTTTATTATTATGTTTTTTGTTTGTCGTTAATGGAGCAAATTTAATAGATGGATTTAACGGTTTACTTGCTATTAATTTAATAATTATAAATATAATTTTAACTTACATTAACGTTCAAAATGCAAACATTGAGTTATCTTTTTTTTTAATTTGTCAGTTAATTATTTTATTATCTTTTTTATTATTTAATTTTCCAAATGCTCAAATTTTTTTGGGTGATAGTGGCTCTTATTTGTTTGGCTCAATCACTGCACTGAATACAATTATGACGAATAATTTAAATCCAGATTATTCATCATTTTTTTTCTGCATTTTACTGTTTTATATTTTCTTCGAAGTATTTTTCTCTTTCATAAGAAAAGTTGTACAAAAAAAATCACCAATACACCCAGATAATAAACACTTACACATGCTCTCATTTGAAAGAATCTCTTCTAAACTTGGAAAAAGTAAAGGAAATTATATAAACTCAATAATGATAAACCTAGCTTACTCTGCACTAGTAGTTCCAGCTATTTTATTTGCAAAAGATCCACTGTTCAGTAGATATTGGTTTTTCTTTTTAATTGTTATTTATTTACTTGTTTATTTTAGACTTTATCGTTTAACAAAAAATTAAATTAATATATAAAGTGTCGATTATTAATTGGGCAAGTGGCGGAATTGGTATACGCGCTGGTCTTAGAAACCAGTGCCGCAAGGCTTAAGAGTTCGAGTCTCTTCTTGCCCACCAAAAAAATTATGAAAGTAGAAGTAAAATCAAAAAAGGGTCTTAGAACAGTTTTATCAGTGATTGTTGATAAAAAGAACATCCAGACAAAGATGAATGACAGACTTAATGAGTTACAAAAGGAAGTCGCACTAAAAGGGTTTAGGCCAGGAAAAGTTCCTCCTGCAGTTATAAAAAGCCAATTCGGAAAATCAATTTATGGAGAGGTGGTTGATAAAATTTTAAGAGAGACATCAACGAAAGCTATTGACGAAAAAAAAATAAAAGTTGCCGGCCAACCTAAAATTGATCTCAAACAATTTGGAGAAGGAAAAGATTTAAATTATGAACTTCAAATAGATTGTTTACCAAAAGTTGAATTAAAAAGTTTTGAAAAATTTAAAGCAACAGATTATAAAATTAAAATTGAAAAAACAATTATTGAAGAAAAATTAAAAGAAATTGCTTCACAGAATAAACAATTTGAAGATAAAAAAGAAAATGAAAAAGCAATAATCGGAGATCAAGTGGTTTTTGATTACTCTGCAACAGTTGATGAAAACAAATTTGATGGTAGCGAAGGAAAAGGTGTCCAAATTGAACTAGGTAAGGATCTTTTCTTAAAAGGTTTTGATGAGCAATTAGTTGGTGTAAAAAAAGGAGATGAAAAAATAGTAGACGCAACATTACCAGCAAACCATCCAAAAAAAGAATTAGCTAATAAAAAAACAAAATTTTTATGTAAAATTTCTAGTGTAAAAAAATCTAAAGAAAGCAAGATCGATGATAATTTTGCAAAAATGATGGGCGCTAAAGATGTGAAAGATTTAAACTTGTTAATTGAAAAACAAATTTCAAGTCAATATTCACAAGCATTAAATTCTATTACTAAAAAAGAAATTTTAGATCAAATTGAAAAAAATCACCAAATAGATTTACCACAAAACCTTGTAGATCAAGAAATTTCTATAATGACTCAAAATTTAAAACCAGAGGAAAAAGAAAAACATAAAACAAGTAACGAAAAATTAGCAAAATCCAGAATTAAATTAGGATTATTATTAAATGCATATGGAGAAAAAAATAATCTTAAAGTAACAGATGACGAAGTAAGAGCTGAAATTCAAAAACAAATCAAAGGTATGCCAGGGCAAGAAAAAATGGTTTTTGACTATTATCAAAAAAATCCAAGTGCGTCACAAAGTTTAAAAGGCTCCCTTTACGAAGAAAAAATTATTGATCTTATAAAATCTAAAATTAAACTTACTTCTAGAGAAATAAATTCTAAAGAAGCAGAAAAGATAATATCTGGAATTAATAAACCAGTTGAAAAAGATGCTGCTTCAAATAAATCAAAATCATCTTCAAAGGATAAGCCAAAATCAAAAAAAATTAGTAAAAAGTAACTAATAGTTGTATAAATCAGTTATGAGTCGCGAGCTTGAAGAGAAAATGAATAGTTTAATTCCTATGGTTGTTGAACAAACAAGTAAAGGAGAAAGAGCTTACGATATTTATTCTAGACTCTTAAAAGAGAGAATAGTTTTTTTGGTTGGGCCTGTGAATGATGCAGTGGCTTCTTTAGTAACAGCTCAATTATTATTTTTAGAGTCAGAAAATCCTAATAAGGAAATTAATTTTTATATAAATAGTCCTGGTGGATTAGTTACAGCTGGGCTAGGCATATATGATACAATGCAGTACATTAATTCTCCAGTTTCAACACTTTGTATTGGTCAAGCCTCATCAATGGGATCTTTTTTATTAGCTGCGGGAGAGAAAGGAAAAAGATTTTCTTTACCAAATTCTCGTATAATGGTCCATCAACCTTCTGCAGGTTTTCAAGGGCAAGCGACAGATATTCAAATCCATGCCAAAGAAATATTATCTTTAAAAGAAAGATTAAATAAAATTTATTCTAAACATACAGGTAAGCCTGTTGATGAAATCGCAAAAGCTTTAGAGAGAGATAATTTCATGACTGCTGAAGACGCAAAAAAATTTGGCCTTATTGACTCAGTTGTGGAGAAAAGAAAATAAAGCACAATATATAGATACTTTTACAACTATAACTTGCCATGTAATTAGTAGAGTTTTATATTTATCTTATTGATTCGTTATGTCAGAAAAAAATAGTAAAAATATTTTGTATTGTTCTTTTTGTGGAAAAAGTCAGCACGAGGTAAGAAAACTTATAGCAGGTCCAACAGTTTTTATCTGTGACGAATGCGTTGAACTTTGTATGGATATAATTAAAGAGGAAAATAAAAGCTCTTTAGTTAAACATCAAGACGGAGTTCCATCACCAAAAGAGATTTGTAATGTTTTAGATGAATATGTGATCGGTCAAAGGTTTGCAAAAGAAATTTTGTCTGTTGCAGTACATAATCATTATAAAAGACTTAATCACGAAACAAAAAATAATAAAGACATTGAACTATCAAAATCCAACATACTTCTTGTTGGACCAACGGGTTGTGGTAAAACTTTGTTGGCTCAAACTTTAGCTAGAATTTTAGATGTGCCTTTTACTATGGCAGATGCGACTACTTTAACGGAAGCCGGTTATGTAGGTGAAGATGTAGAAAATATTATTTTAAAACTATTACAAGCTGCGGACTACAACGTTGAAAAAGCTCAAAGAGGTATAGTTTATATTGATGAAGTAGATAAAATAAGTAGAAAATCTGAAAATCCTTCGATCACAAGAGATGTATCAGGTGAAGGAGTCCAGCAAGCACTTTTAAAAATTATGGAAGGCACAGTAGCCAGTGTGCCACCACAAGGTGGAAGAAAACATCCTCAGCAGGAATTTTTGCAAGTTGATACAACTAATATTTTATTTATATGCGGAGGGGCTTTTGCAGGTTTAGATAAATTAATTGATAGCAGAGGAAAAGGGAGTTCAATAGGCTTTGGAGCAAAAGTAAAAAACTATAAAGAGCAACCACTTTCTGAAATAATGAAGCTTTTAGAACCAGAGGATTTGATTAAATATGGTTTAATACCTGAATTTATTGGAAGAATGCCGATCATAGCAACTTTAGATGATCTCGATGAAAAATCATTAATTAAAATTTTAAAAGAACCAAAAAATTCACTAATTAAACAATATCAAAGATTATTTGAATTTGAGGAGGTAGAACTTGAATTTAAAGATGAAGCAATTGCTGAAATTGCTAAGAAAGCAATTTCTAAAAAAACTGGCGCTAGAGGCCTAAGGTCTATTTTAGAAAATATTCTTTTAAAGACAATGTTTGAACTTCCAGATATGGAAAATGTAATTAAGGTTACTGTTGATGATGCAACGGTTACTGGTGCGTCAGAACCTATCATTACATATGGTAAAAAAACATCAACATCTGTAGCTTAGAACTAATTTGTTTCTTGAAATTGTCGGATTAATAGCCATATTACTTGTATATGAAAGCCACATACATAAAACCATTACTCCCATTAAGAGATATAGTCGTATTTCCGTCTATGGTTGTTCCTCTTTTTGTAGGAAGAGACAAGTCAATTAAAGCATTACAAGAAGTAATGAAATCTGACAAATCTATAGTACTTGTGACACAAAAAAACTCCGAAGTTGACGACCCATCAAGTAAAGATCTTTATCAATACGGATGTGCAAGCAAGGTTTTGCAGCTTTTAAAACTTCCTGATGGGACAGTTAAAGTTTTGGTAGAAGGTGAAAAAAGAGTAAAAATTGTTAAACATACTGATACAGAAAAAAGCAATTTTTTAACTTGTGAAGTAGAAATTTTAGAAGACACTAAAACAAATGGTGATCTAGATCAACTAGCATTGGGTTTATTAAAAAAATTTGAAAAACTACAAGTCTTAAACAAAAAGGATCTTAATGAATCTTCCTCTAATTTTAAAAATTTAAAAGACCCTTCTCAAATTGCTAATAATATTTCTTCAAATTTAAATATACAAATTTTTGAAAAACAAGAACTTTTAGAAATAATTGATTTAAAGAAAAGATTAGAAAAAATTCATCAAATAATTGAAAAAGAAACTAGCGTTCTTTCTGTAGAAAAAAAAATACGTGGAAGAGTTAAAAATCAAATGGAGAAGACACAGAGAGAGTATTATTTAAATGAGCAGCTTAAAGCCATACAAAAGGAACTCGGTGAAATCGATGAAGGAAAAGATGAATTGAGTTCTCTTTCAAAATCTATATCTGATGCAAAAATGCCTAAACTTGCTAAAGAAAAATGTCTTTCAGAACTAAAAAAACTGAAATCAATGAGCCCAATGTCAGCCGAGGCCACAGTCGTAAGAAACTACCTTGATTGGATGACTGAGCTTCCGTGGTCAAATAAATCAAAAATAAACACTGACCTTAACAATGCTCAAAAAACTCTTGATGAAGACCATTACGGTTTAGAAAAAGTTAAAGAGCGTATAATTGAATTTTTAGCTGTCCAAAAAAGAATGCAAAAAATGAAAGGCCCAATTCTATGTTTGGTAGGCCCTCCAGGAGTTGGCAAGACGTCCTTAGGAAAATCAATAGCTAAAGCTACTAATAGAAAATTTATAAGGATATCTCTTGGCGGAATAAGAGATGAGGCAGAGATAAGAGGTCATAGACGAACATACATCGGATCTTTACCTGGAAAAATAATTCAAATGATGAAAAAAGCAGGGACTAAAAATCCTCTTTTTTTATTAGATGAGATTGATAAAGTGGGAAATGATTATAGAGGCGATCCATCATCAGCATTACTTGAAGCTTTAGATCCTGAGCAAAATAAAGAGTTTAACGATCACTATCTAGAAGTTGATTATGATTTATCTGATGTAATGTTTGTTACAACCGCTAATACATTAAATATTTTGCCTCCACTACTTGATCGAATGGAAGTAATCAGATTATCTGGTTACACAGAAGATGAGAAAGTTAATATTTCTCAAAAATATTTAATACCCAATCAAAGTAAAAATAACGGTCTTAAAAAAGAAGAATGGACTATCGAAGAAGAAATTAATAGAAAAATTATTAGACATTATACAAGAGAGTCAGGGGTAAGAAATTTGGAGAGAGAAATATCTAAAATTGCAAGAAAACTTGTAAAAAAAATTGATAGTAAAGAAAAGGTTAATAATCCAATCAATGAAAAAGATTTAAAAGATTTACTTGGAGTACAAAAGTTTAATTATGGAGAAATAGAGGAAGAAAATAGAATTGGAGTGGTTACCGGTTTAGCTTGGACAGAAGTTGGTGGAGAGATTTTAAAAATCGAGTCAGCAGTAATGCCAGGGAAAGGCAAAATGCAAATTACAGGAAAGTTAGGAGATGTCATGCAAGAGTCAGTGAAAGCAGCTAAGTCTTACATAAGATCTAAAAGCTTAGACTTTGGAATAATTCCTCCAATATTTGATAAAAAAGATTTTCATATACATGTTCCTGAAGGAGCTACTCCAAAAGATGGACCTTCTGCAGGTGTGGGAATGGTTACATCGATAATTTCTGCAATCAAGGAGGTGCCAGTTGATAAAAATGTAGCTATGACCGGAGAAATTACTTTACGAGGTTTGGTTTTACCAATTGGAGGTTTGAAGGAAAAATTATTAGCTGCTCACAGAGCTGGAATTAAAAAAGTTTTAATTCCGATTGAAAACAAAAAAGATTTAGTAGAAGTTCCAAAAACTGTGTTAGACTCAGTTGAAGTTATTCCAGTAAAAAATATTGAAGAAGTATTAAAAATTGCATTAACCAAACCATTAAAAAGAGTTGAATGGGTTGAAGTTGATCAAATTTCAAAAAAAGATAAATTAAAAAAAGAATTAAGCACTCATTAGAAACATTAATCTAGCCAGTCTTTGTGCTTTTCTAAGTTAGACTGAATATATTCTGGCAAGAGGGTTGTATCAATTTTTTTTAACTTTACTTTCCCTGACCATTTATATTGTCTTTGATCGACATTATGGTCATATATAACTTTCTTCTCATTAATGAGTTGCTTAATTTTTTGTATATTAAGACCACTTTCTTGATACTCATAATGATGAGCAAAATTAAGTAATTTTTTTTCTAACTCTTCAGCAGTCTTTAAACAAGTAAAATGCCAACCACCATTTTTGATGAAAAATAGATTAGAATACTTTTTTTTTGAAAAAAGTATGTCAATCCGCCATTTAGAGTAATTTCTTCCTTTTATATTCCGAAGCCACTGGGGAGATATTAAGTTTTTTTTATTAATTGCTCTTGTTCCTAACCAATTATAATCTTCGTATAAAAGATTTAATTTATAGTACAACATTTTCTGTTCAAAAATAATTATTTTATTTTTAATTTTTGAAAAATTTAAATTATTTAGACAAGGTATTTCATCAAGATCACTTATTAATATTAAATCCTCATTATTGGCGTCTTCAATACCTTTAGTTAAACTTTGTCTTTGAAAGTAATCTCTGGCCATTCCATTCAGAATTAACTTTTCACCTCTTTCACCTTTTGTATCATTATTAGAGAGTTTAATGATATTATCAGGCTCTTTATCTACAACAATATATGTAATTTTATCTCTAAATTTTTTGAATTTATTAATATCAAATCTTAATTTTTTCGGTTTACCATTATGAGCATAAGTTGCTTCAGCAATTACAAATTTTTTGACATGTTCGTTTAGGGTGTTTAATCTAATATCTAAAAGCAAATCTTCATCAAAATACATGAAGCAATCATATATATTCATCTTAATTGAGTTATAATAAAAAATAATATAAGTAAATATTAATCAAATATAGATGAAAAAAAAAATCGTTATAACAGGTGGTCTAGGTTACATTGGCACAGAACTCTGTAAACTTTATTCAGGTGTTAGCTGGAGTCACGAAATTATAGTTATTGATAACAGATTTATATCAGAAAGAGTTAATCAATTACGAAACTGGAATATAGAGTTTATTCAAGGAGATATTTTAGATAAAGATCTTATCATGAAGCATTGTAGTAATGCTGATGTTATTCATCATTTAGCTGGAATAACTCAAGTCCCGAGAACAAAAAGTGAAGCATCAGATATACAAGATGCAAAAATTAGAGAGGTCGGCGAGAAAGGAACGCAAAATATTTTAGATGTAATCAGTGATAAATGTAAAATTATATTTCCATCTACGCACGTAGTTTATGAAGGAATTAATGAGGTAAGAACAGATATAAAAGAGGATGAAGCTATAAAGCCTGTCTTATCCTATTCGACATCAAAAGCAGTAAATGAAGATCAACTTAAAAGATCGGGCAAAAACTATATTATACTTAGACTTGGCTCAGTCTATGGTTACTCTACAGACTCGATGCGAATTGATATTATGCCTAATTTATTCTCAAAAATATCATCTCAAAATGGGACTTTAAAACTTTTTGCAGAAGGTAGACAAATTAAAAGTTTAGTTCCTTTAATAGACGTTGCAAGGTGTTTTAAATTTATGGAAGAAAAAAATGAAATTAATTCTGAAGTATTTAATTTAACAAAAGATACACTTTCTGTAAAAGAAGTAGCAGAAATATGTAAAAAACATAACTCAAAAACTTCTTTAAAAGAAACAAATGATGAAGTTCCTAATTTAGGATTCTCTCTTTCAAATAAAAAATTGTTAAATACAGGTTTTGAATTTCTTTATAACTTAGATCAAAGTATAAAAGAAATGATCCAAAAATGGTCAAAACAAGATTTAATCAAAGAACTGGAGCATGTTAAAGATGGAGAAAATTTATTTGCTGATAATAGAGGCTTCATTAGTAACCATGAATTAACTGAACCAGTTAATTTAATTGGTTTAATTGAATCAAAAAAAGGCACAATAAGAGCTAACCATTATCACCCACAACAAGAACAAAAATGTCTTTTTACAAAAGGTCAAATAATCGAAATATTTCAAGACATACTAAATCCAAACTCACCAAAGATAACCCAAGTGGTTAATGCAGGACAACTATCAATAATTAAACCAAACGTTGCACATACTATGGTTTTTACAAAAGACACTACTTTTTTAAATCTTGTTAGGGGAGAGAGAGATCACGAAAATTATGGGATAACACACACCATAAAACATGTATTTGTTGATGAAAAAGAGAGAGATCTTTTAATGGAGAGTTATAAATTTGATTGTAGATCTTGTGGAAATAAAAATTTGAAAAGAGTTGTATCTTTAGGTTATCAACCTTTAGCAAATAATTTATTGAGGAAAAAAAATGAAAAATGTGAACTTTATCCTTTAGAAGTAAATTATTGCAATGAATGCCATAACTGTCAGCTTTCAGTAGCAGTCAATCCAAAAAAAATGTTTTTAAATTACCTTTATACATCTTCTACTTCGAAAGTTTTTAGAGATCATTTCGTTGAGGCGGCAAAAAAATATTCTAAAGAATTAAAACTAAATAAAAAAAATTCTTATATTATAGATATCGGCAGCAATGACGGTGTTGCATTAAAACCTTTTTTAGATCTAGGATTTCAAAAAGTATTGGGGATTGAACCGGCAAAAAATTTAGCAAAACTTGCCAATAAAAATAAAATTAAAACTTTTAATGGTTTTTTAGAGAAAAAAAATATTAAAAAAATTAAAAAAAACGCAGATTTAATATTAGCCTCAAATGTATTTGCTCATTCAGATAAGCTTAAAGAGATGGCAGAATGTATGCTTAATTTGTTAAGTAAAAAGGGCACTATAGTTATAGAGGTTCAATATTTATTAAATACACTTAAAGATTTAACTTTCGACAATATTTATCATGAACACTACAATTATTGGTCACTAACATCTTTGATTTACTTTTTTAACCAATTTAATGCAAGAATCTTTAAATCAGAAAAAATTGATACCCATGGAGGATCGATTAGAATTTATATTAAAAAAGACAAAAAAGTAAAAATTGAAAAAAGTGTAAAAACAATGCTTAAAGAGGAGGAAAATTTTGGAATAAAAGATTTCAAAACATATCAAAAATTTGGGGAAAAAGTTTATAAAATAAGGGAAAACGTTTTAAAAAATATAAAAAAACTTAAAGAAAAAAATAAAACAATTATTGGCTATGGAGCTCCTGCTAAAGCAACTACCGCTTTAAATTTTTTTGGAATTACTGAAGAGATCAATTTTATAGTTGAAGATAATAAATTAAAGCACAATAAGTTTATACCGGGAGTTAAAATTCCAATTAAAAATAAATCAAGTGTTAAAGATAAAAAAAATGCTCTTTTAGTTTTAGCTTGGAATTTTTTTAATGATATTAGAAAAAATAATAAAAGTTTATCTGATAATTTTATAAATATTAAAGATTTAGAGTCTAGTAATTAGAAATTAAATTTTTCCATATCTCAAAAACATTTCTAATGCTTTCGAAAAAGTAATTTATATAAAACTCAGTAAACGGCAATTTTTGAACAACAAAGTCTTGAAAAAAATAAAGTCCTCTAAAAAAAATTATAATTATAATTAAAAACAATAATAAAGAGTTATAAAATCCAAAAGAAACTTTAGTTTTAGATATAGCTGGTTTAATATCTTCACTTAACTTAATGCCATGTTTTTTTGCTAAGTATTCTGGAGAGTACAAATCTATTTCTCTAGTTTTTTTAGCAGAAGTTTTTTTTGCTTTTTTTGCCTTTTGTACTTTTGGTTGAACTTGCTTAGGTTTTAAATCTATCTTTTTGATGTTACTTATTTGCTTAGTCTTTTTAATTTCATTTACAGGAAATTGTTTCCATTTATTTCCACAAGAACCACATTGAACCATTCGTCCTGAGGCAGTAATTGCACTATCTGGAACGACAAATTTTTTACCGCAAGAATTACAATCTAAAATCATAACTAGTTAATAATACTGGTATTTATATAAATTACACCAGAATTTAAATACTTTTTTACTTTATAAAGTTTTTAATGTATATCTCGGTTTTATTTAATAGGGCGGTTAGCTCAGTTGGTAGAGCATCTCGTTTACACCGAGAGGGTCATAGGTTCGAGTCCTTTACCGCCCACCATTAAATGAAGTCCCCGCGGGGGTGTAGCTCAGCTTGGTTAGAGCGCCTGCCTGTCACGCAGGAGGTCGCCGGTTCGAGCCCGGTCACTCCCGCCACAATACTGATTATTAATTGAGATTTATTATCAACAAAACTGCTACGTTTGATACCTGTACAGATCAGCTAATAGTGCTATAAGAGTTGTAATTAATATAAGAATCCTCAAGCTATAAGTATTGAGGTAGGTATTGATTTAACAATGATTTATAATTTTTTATCTGAATATTTATCAATAATAATTTTTTTATTCATAGCTATTTTTTTAAGCATAGGTTTTGTCGTAGTTAATTTTTTAGCTGCTCCATCAAATCCAGATCCAGAAAAATTATCAGCATACGAATGCGGTTTTGAAGCGTTTGATGATTCTAGGATGGAGTTTGATGTAAGATTTTACTTAGTAGCAATTCTTTTTATCATTTTTGATTTAGAAATTGCTTTCCTTTTTCCCTGGGCAATATCTTTAGGCGGTATAGGTGCTCTAGGTTTTTGGTCGATGATGTTTTTTTTAGGAGTTTTAACTATTGGATTTATTTATGAGTGGAAAAAAGGAGCTTTAGAATGGGAGTAAAAATAAGTTCTAATTTAGATAGACAAAATAAAATTCCAGATGAATTTAAAGACTTAGCAAAAGATTTTGCAGAAAAAGGTTTTATAACCACTTCAAGCGATAACCTGATCAACTGGGCAAGAACAGGGTCTTTACACTGGATGACATTTGGACTTGCTTGTTGCGCGGTAGAAATGATGCAAACTTCAATGCCAAGATATGATCTCGAAAGATTCGGTGCAGCACCACGAGCTTCGCCAAGACAATCAGATGTGATGATTGTAGCTGGTACATTAACAAATAAGATGGCACCGGCGTTAAGAAAAGTTTATGACCAAATGCCAGAACCAAGATACGTTGTTTCGATGGGAAGTTGTGCAAACGGTGGAGGATATTACCATTACTCTTATTCTGTAGTAAGAGGTTGTGATAAAATTGTGCCAGTTGATATTTATATACCTGGTTGTCCACCATCCGCAGAAGCATTGCTGTATGGAATCTTACAACTTCAAAAAAAAATTAGACGAGAAGGTTCAATAGAAAGATAAATAAGATGACATCCTCGTTAAAAGATCTCGAAAAATTAATAAATTCAGAATTATCAAGTAAAGTAAAGTCATCGAAAATAGAAAATAATGAACTTTTGATTGAAACAGAAGAAAACGAATTATTAGACGTAGTTCAGTTTTTAAAATCAAATGAAAAATGTAAATTCAGACAACTTATAGATATTGCAGGAGTAGATTACCCAGCAAATGAGAAGAGATTTGAACTAATTTATTTATTTTTGTCTCACGAACATAACTTAAGAATAAAACTTTTAATAAAATTTCAGATCAATCAAACTATTGTTTCTTTGACAAAAATTTTTCCATCTGCCAATTGGATGGAAAGAGAAGTTTTTGATATGTATGGTGTTAAATTTAAAAATCATCCTGATTTACGAAGAATATTAACTGATTACGGTTTTAAAGGACATCCTTTGAGAAAAGATTTTCCATTAACTGGTTTTAATGAGGTGCGATATAGCGAGAAGGAAAAAAAAGTTATTTATGAACCTGTAAAGCTTGAACAAAACTATAGGAACTTTGATTTTGAAAGTCCTTGGGAAGGCACAAGCTATATCAAAGAAATAAAAGACAATAAAAATGACAAAAAAAACTAAATCCTTAAGTTTAAACTTTGGCCCGCAACATCCGGCCGCACATGGAGTGTTAAGATTGATACTTGAATTAGATGGAGAGGTGGTAGAAAAAGCAGATCCCCATATAGGTTTGCTTCATAGAGGAACTGAAAAATTAATAGAGCAAAAAACTTATACTCAAGCACTACCATATTTTGATAGGTTAGATTATGTAGCCCCAATGAACCAAGAACACGCCTTCGCTTTGGCTGCAGAGAAACTATTAAATGTAGAAGTACCTATAAGAGCAAAATACATTAGAGTAATTTTTTGTGAAATTGGAAGAATTTTGAGCCACATTCTTAATGTAACAACACAAGCTTTAGATGTGGGTGCTTTAACACCTTCTTTATGGGGTTTTGAAGAGAGAGAAACTCTAATGACTTTTTACGAGAGAGCTTCTGGATCAAGATTACACGCCAACTATTTTAGAACTGGTGGAATTTATAAAGATATTCCTTTAAAGCTAGTCGAAGATATTGAAAAATTTTGTAGATCATTTCCAAAAATAATTGATGATTTAGAGGGTTTATTGACCGATAACAGAATTTTTAAACAAAGAAATGTTGAAATTGGAATTGTATCAAAACAAGAAGCATTAGACCATAGTTTTTCTGGAGTAATGTTAAGAGGCTCAGGAGTTCCTTGGGACCTTAGAAAATCTCAACCTTACGAAATTTATAATGAGTTAGATTTTAAAATTCCAGTAGGTAAAAATGGGGATTGTTACGATAGATATCTTTGTAGAATAGAAGAAATGAGAGAGAGTGTAAAAATAATTCTACAGTGCATTGAAAAACTTCCTAAAGGACCTGTCAAATCAATAGATAATAAAATATCTCCACCGAACAGAGATGATATTAAACAATCTATGGAAGCTTTAATCCATCATTTTAAATTATTTACAGAAGGCTATAGAGTTCCTAAAGGGGACGTATACACTGCTGTTGAAGCTCCTAAAGGAGAATTTGGAGTATATTTAATTTCAGATGGAAGCAATAAACCTTATAGATGTAAAATAAGAGCTCCAGGTTTTTCACATCTTCAAGCAATGGATTATTTAATTAGAGGTCATATGTTGGCAGATGTGCCAGCAGTTCTTGGTTCGTTGGATATAGTTTTTGGAGAGGTTGACCGATGAGTTTAAAAAAAGTGCATGAAGATCAACCAAAAGATTTTACATTTAACAGCGAAAATTTAAAAAAAGTTGAAGAAATTTTTAAAAGATATCCTGAAAAAAATAAAAAAAGTGCAGTAATGCCACTTTTATACTTAGCCCAAAGACAAAACGATAATTGGATACCTTTAGCTGCAATGAAATATATAGCTAATTATTTATCCATTTCGTATATATCGGTTTATGAAGTTGCTACTTTCTACACTATGTATAATCTCGCACCAGTAGGAAAACATTTTATTCAAATTTGCACTACAACACCTTGTTTGATCAGAGGGGCAGATAAAATAGTAAAATTATGTAAGGAGAAAATTTCTCCAAACGAAAATGAAATTTCTAAACAAGGAAGTTGCTCTTGGATGGAAGTAGAGTGTCTGGGAGCTTGTGTCAGCGCACCAATGGTTCAAATCAATGATGATTATTATGAAGATTTGGATGAGAAAAGTACAAAAGAAATTTTAGAGTCTTTAATTAAAGACAAACCTCTTAAACCTGGGTCATATAGAGGAAGAAAAAATACAGCGCCAGAAAAAAAATTAAATACTAACGAGGAAAATCATGCTTAAGAAAGAAGACAAGATATTCAAAAATCTTTATAACGAACTTGGTTGGGATATTGAAAGCTCACTTAAAAGAGATGATTGGAAAAATACAAAAGATCTTATTTCAAAAGGGCGAGATTGGATTATAAACGAGGTTAAAATTTCAGAACTAAGAGGGAGAGGTGGAGCAGGGTTTTCTACAGGATTAAAGTGGTCATTTGCTCCAAAAGAAGTTGGATCAAGACCACATTATTTAGTTATAAACGCTGACGAATCCGAACCGGGTACTTGTAAAGATAGAGATATTCTTAGATTTGAGCCTCAAAAATTAATAGAAGGATGTTTAATCGCTGGCTTCGCTGTTAACGCACACGTTTGTTATATTTACATTAGAGGTGAATATTTAAACGAAGGAAAAAGATTACAAGAGGCTATAGACCAAGCGTATGAAAAAAAATATTTAGGAAAAAACGCTTGTGGATCTGGTTGGGATTTCGATATTCATATTCATTTTGGTGCTGGAGCTTATATTTGCGGTGAAGAGACTGCTTTATTGGAAAGTATAGAAGGAAACAAAGGTCAACCAAGACTTAAACCACCTTTTCCTGCTTTAGTAGGTTTGTATGGATGTCCAACTATAGTAAATAATGTAGAAACTATTGCAGTTGTTCCTACAATATTAAGGAGAGGTGGAAAATGGTTTTCTTCTATTGGTAAGCCAAAAAACACAGGAACTAAAATATTTTGTATATCAGGAAATGTAAATTCACCTTGTAACGTAGAAGAAGAGATGGGAATTCCTTTAAAAGAATTAATTGAAAAATATGCTGGAGGTGTAATTGGAGGATGGGAAAATCTTCAAGCTGTTATTCCAGGCGGCTCATCGATGCCTCTGCTACCAAAAAAAATTTGCGATACAATCACGATGGACTTTGACTCATTAATAGAAAACAAAAGCGGATTAGGAACAGCTGGTATTGTTGTTATTAATAAAGATCAAGACATAGTTGAATGCATGGCAAGAATAGCCAGATTTTATAAACATGAAAGTTGTGGTCAGTGCACACCTTGTCGTGAGGGCTCTGGTTGGATGTGGAGAATATTGGATAGAGTTGTTAAAAGAAAAGCGACATATGGTGATGTAGAATTATTATCAGATGTGACTAAACAAATTGAAGGTCATACTATTTGTGCTTTTGGTGAAGGTTCAGCTTGGCCAGTTCAAGGTCTATTAAGACATTTTAGAAAAGAAGTCGAAAGCAGATGTAGAGAAGAACCTTTAATTAAGAAAAAATTAAACAATCCTTATCTAGTCGATCAACATTTATTGGAGAATAAAAATGCCTAAGATTACAATAAATGGAAAAGAAATAGAATTTGAGAAAGGAATGACGGTATTACAAGCTTGTGAGCTTGGTAATGTTGAAATACCAAGATTTTGTTATCATGAAAAACTATCTATAGCTGGAAATTGCAGGATGTGCTTGGTTGAGATGGAAAAATCTCCTAAGCCCATAGCATCTTGCGCAATGCCAGCAGCGGAAGGAATGAATATCAAAACTAATACTTCTTTAGTTGAAAAGGCTAGAAAAGGCGTAATGGAGTTTTTGCTTGCAAACCATCCTTTGGATTGTCCTGTTTGTGATCAAGGTGGAGAATGCGATCTACAAGATCAATCTTTATATTATGGAGTAGATAAATCTAGATTTGTAGAAAATAAAAGAGACGTAAAAGAAAAATACATGGGTCCTTTAATAAAAACACAAATGACTAGATGTATTCATTGTACTAGATGTGTGAGGTTTGCAACGGAGGTAGCTGGTGTACCTGAAATCGGCGCAATTGGTCGAGGTGAAAACATGCAAATAACAACATACCTAGAAAAATCTATGGAGTCTGAACTCTCAGCGAATGTTATTGATTTGTGTCCAGTTGGAGCACTAACTTCAAAGCCTTATGCTTTCGAAGCTAGACCTTGGGAGCTTAAAAAAACTGAGAGCGTTGACGTTTTGGATGCCGTTGGTTCTAATATTAGAGTAGACACATATAATTGGGAAGTTAAAAGAATTTTACCAAGACTAAATAATGATATTAATGAAGAATGGATTTCAGATAAAACAAGATATTCTTGTGATGGATTGCTTAAACAAAGACTAGATGTTCCTTATGTTAAAAAAGAAAACAAACTTCAAAAATCAAATTGGGACGAGGCTTTAGATTTATTAATAAAAAAAATAAAAGAAGTTCAACCAAATGAAATAGCTGGTCATGTTGGAGATATGATCAATATGGAAAATGCTTTAGGTTTCAAAAAATTATTTAATTTACTTAAAAGCAATAATTTAGAATTTAGAGAGAAAAAATTCTATATAAATTCTTCTGAAAAGATAAACTATATTTTCAATTCTTCTATTAATGGAATTGAGCAGTCAGATTTGATATTATTAATCGGAACAAATCCAAGACATGAAGCCTCAATGTTAAATGCGAGAATTAGAAAATCATTTGTGCAAAAAAAAGTTCCTATTTTTTCTATTGGCGACCCAGGAGATCTTACTTATGAATATAAAATTATAAGTGATAAAACCGATGAAGTAAAAAAAATAATAAATAATGAAAGTGAATTATCAAAAAAAATTCTTTCAGCCAAAAATCCAATAATTATTATAGGAGAGTCAGTTTTAGAGTTGGAAAGTGGGAAATATATTTTTGAAGAAATAAAAAACTTTCTGATTCAAAATAATAAGATATCAAAAGAATGGAACCCTCTTAATATTTTAATTCAAAACGCATCAACGGTTGGTTTGTTAGATTTAAAAATTATACCCGATCAAAAAGAAAACAATTTTACTTTCTTTAATAATTTAGAAAATAAAAAATTTAAATTATTATATCTATTAGGCTCAGATAACCTTGATTTTAAAAAAGATAATGAATTTGTAGTTTATCAAGGAAGCCACGGTGATAGGGGGGCTGAAATAGCTGACATTGTTCTGCCAAGCGCAACATATACAGAACAAGAAGGTTTATATGAAAATTTAGAAGGGAGAGTTCAAGAATGTAAAAAAGCTTCTTATCCTATTGGAGAAGCTTTGGAGGATTGGAAAATTTTTAATCGAATAATAAAAAAAATGGGATTAAATGATACAACTAATTTCGATCAATTAAGAAAAGAAGTTTTAAATTCTATTCCTAATTTTTCAGAATTAAATGAACTACCAAAAAATTTAGAGTCAACAAATTCAAAAATCGAGTCAAATTTTGTTAGTGAAAAAATTATAATAAGAGAGTTGGACTATTACTTTACTAACTCCATTTCTCGTTCATCTAAAACAATGAGCGAATGTAGACAAATCCGTCAAAAAATTAAAAAGGATGGAACTAATAATTAATGTTTGAGTATATCCAAATTTTAGGTCAGGAAGTTTACAAAATTTTATTTGTACTTGTGCCAATACTAGTCTCAGTTGCTTTGGTAGTTTGGCTAGATAGAAGAGTTTGGGGCTTGGTGCAAAAAAGAAAAGGCCCGAATGTCGTCGGCCCTTTTGGATTGTTTCAAACACTTGCAGACGCACTAAAATATATTTTTAAAGAAATAATTATTCCTGCAAGCGCTAACAAAGCAATTTTCGTATTAGCACCGATTATTACAATGACACTAGCACTAGTAGCTTGGGCAGTTATTCCTATGAGCGAAGAATTTGTTCTCTCAGATATTAATGTAGGAGTTTTATATTTATTTGCTGTCTCATCGCTTGGTGTTTATGGAATAATTATGGGTGGTTGGGCTTCAAATTCTAAATATCCTTTCCTAGGAGCTATTAGATCAGCAGCTCAAATGGTTTCATATGAAGTTTCAATTGGGATAATTATTATAAATGTTTTGTTATGCGTAGGATCATTAAATTTAAAAGAAATTGTTTTAGCACAAAAGGATCTCTGGTATGTAATCCCACTATTTCCAATGTTTGTAGTTTTTTTTATTTCTTCTCTTGCAGAAACTAATAGACCCCCATTCGATCTTCCAGAAGCAGAGGCTGAGTTAGTAGCTGGTTATCAAACCGAATATTCAGGAATGATGTACGCAATGTTTTGGCTTGGAGAGTATGCAAATATATTGTTGATGTGTGCAATGGGGTCAATTTTATTTTTAGGTGGATGGTTGCCAATCATTGATATTTATCCAGTAAACTTAATTCCAGCTCCAATCTGGATGATTTTAAAAATTTTATTCTTATTTTTTTTGTTTGCCTTAATAAAAGCTATTGTTCCAAGATACAGATATGACCAATTAATGAGACTAGGGTGGAAAATATTTCTACCATTTTCATTATTCTACCTAGTTTTAACAGCTAGCTTTTTATTTTATTTTGACAAATTACCGAAGGGAAATTTTTAATGACTTTAGGAAGAATTTTTAAAACCATTTTTTTAGTAGAGTTCGTCAAAGGATTACTGATGGCAATTAAAGAAATGTTTAGAAAGTCTAAAACTGTAAATTACCCATTTGAAAAGGGGCCAATCAGTCCAAGAATGAGAGGAGAACATGCTTTAAGAAGATATCCTAACGGTGAAGAAAGATGTATTGCATGTAAATTATGTGAAGCTGTTTGTCCAGCCCAAGCCATTACTATTGAGTCAACAGAGAGAGCCGATGGTAGCAGAAAAACTACTAGGTATGACATTGATATGCTTAAATGTATATACTGCGGTTTATGTCAGGAGTCATGCCCAGTCGAAGCAATAGTTCAAGGTCCAAATTTTGAGTTTGCAACAGAAACTAGAGAAGAACTTTATTATAATAAACAAAAATTATTGGATAATGGAGATAGATGGGAGTCTGTTTTAGCTAAGAATATAAAATTAGATAAACCTTATAGATAATAGATAAATGTTAATTCACTCAATTTTCTTTTATTTTTTTTCTGTTATAGCAATTTTTTCGTCACTAATGGTTATAACTTCAAGAAATACAGTTAATTCTGTTTTTTTTTTAATTTTAGATTTTATTTCTGTTGGTTGTCTTTTTATTATGGTTGGTGCTGAATTTTTAGGCATGATCATATTAATCGTATATGTTGGAGCAGTAGCGGTATTATTCTTATTTGTTGTAATGATGCTAAATGTAGCTGAGCAGAAACAATCTTGGTTTATTGGTAAAAAATCTACACATATTCCTACAGGATTAATTGTAAGTGTATTAATTTTACTCGAGTTGTTAGTCGTAGTAGGTGGTTGGAAATATAAAGACAACGTAATGTCTAGCAGTACTTTGGAATTATCAAATATTTCTAATACTCATCAATTAGGTTTAGTTATGTACACAGACTATATTTTATATTTTCAAATGGCAGGTATAATCCTATTACTCTCAATGATTGGAGCAATTTTATTAACTTTTAGACAAAGAAAAGGAGTAAAGAAACAAAGTTACTTTAATCAAATTTCTAGAAATCCATCCTCATCTATTGAACTTAAAGAGGTAGATGCAAATAAAGGTGTAAAAATTGATGATTGAAATTGGATTAGGTCACTATCTTTCCTTAGGGGCGATAATATTTTTTTTAGGTGTAATTGGAATTTTTTTGAATAGGAAAAATGTAATTGTAATTTTAATGTCTATCGAACTAATATTACTTGCCGTTAATATTAATTTGATTTCATTTTCAATTTTTTCAGGAGATATAGTTGGTCAAATATTTACTATGTTAATTTTGACTGTGGCCGCAGCTGAAGCAGCCATAGGATTAGCTATTATTGCAATCTACTATAGAAATAAAGGCTCAATTAGAGTTGAAGACATTCATGGAATGAAAGGATAAATGGAATACGCTGTAATCTTTCTACCATTAATTGGAGCTATAATAGGTTTTCTAGGGAAATCACTAATTAAATATTTTTCAGAAATTATTACTAGTTTTTTGGTAAGCATTTCAGCTGTTTTATCTATTTTAATATTTTGGAACGGTTTGCAAAATAATGTTTATGGAAACTATAAAATATTTGAGTGGGTAAGTTCGGGAAATTTTGTAGCTAACTGGTCAATTAATTTAGATCCATTAAGTTCTGTGATGTTGGTTGTTGTTACTTTTGTTTCAGCTCTTGTTCACATCTATTCAATTGGATATATGAGCCACGACCCTCACAAACCGAGATTTATGTCCTATTTATCATTGTTTACATTTTCGATGCTAGTGCTTGTAGTATCAGATAATTTTTTACAATTATTTTTTGGATGGGAAGGTGTTGGTTTGTGTTCTTATCTTTTAATCGGTTTCTGGTTTAAAAAAGAAAGTGCAAATAATGCGGCAATCAAAGCTTTCATTGTCAATAGAGTCGGAGATTTTGGTTTAGCTATAGGAATTTTTCTCATATTCTTTTATTTCGGAACAATTAATTTTAAAGAAGTTTTTGAATTAGTTCCACAATTTATAGAAAATAAATTAGTATTTTTTGGATTTGAAGCAAGTTTGATAACTTTAATTTGTTTATTCTTATTTATTGGGGCAATGGGAAAATCAGCTCAATTTTTATTACACACTTGGTTACCAGATGCGATGGAAGGACCAACACCTGTTTCTGCCCTCATCCATGCTGCCACAATGGTAACAGCAGGAGTTTTTTTAGTTGTCCGATGTTCACCTTTGTTTGAATATTCTCAAACTGCTTTAAACTTAGTAACCGTAGTTGGCATGATTACTGCAGTCTTTGCTGCCTCAGTGGCTCTTGTCCAAAATGATATTAAAAAAATCGTTGCATATTCTACTTGTAGTCAGCTTGGATATATGTTTTTTGCAGCTGGAGTAGGAGCGTATCATGTAGCGATGTTTCATCTTTTCACGCACGCCTTCTTTAAAGCTCTATTATTTTTAGGATCTGGCTCTGTAATACATGCATTTAAAGACGAACAAGATATTAGAAATATGGGTGGAGTAAGAAAAAAACTTCCATACACTTATGTGCTAATGTTAATAGGTACGCTTGCATTAACAGGATTCCCCTTTTTATCTGGTTTTTATTCTAAAGATGCAATAATTGAATTTGCATATTTAAGAAGTTCATCTTTAGGAAATTATGCTGCAACCGTTGGAATTTTTACAGCCTTTTTAACTTCAATATATTCTTGGAGATTATTTTTTAAAACATTTCATGGTAATTATAATAACAAGAATATTCCGATAGAAGCTACTCACGAGTCACCATTAGTTATGTTGTTTCCTCTACTGCTTCTTGGAATAGGAGCTGTGTTTTCTGGCTATTTATTTAAAGAAACTTTCATCGGGCATAATAGTAACGATTTTTGGCAATCATCAATATTCTTCTTAAACGAAATTAAACATGAGTCTATTCCGCTTTGGTTTTTAATACTTACACCAACTTTAGTTGTAATTTCCATTCCAATTTCATTTTACTATTTCATACATAACACTGGAATTTTGGAGGGATTTAAAAATACTAACTTACCTTTGCATAAATTTCTAATTAACAAATGGTATATCGATGAGTTATACGATCTAATATTTGTTAATCCCTCTAAAAAAATTGGATCTTTTTTTTGGAAAAAAGGAGATCAAGGTTTTATTGATAGGTTTGGACCTGATGGAATATCGAAAATTATAAAAAAACTCTCAGATAAAGCAGGACTTTTTCAAACTGGATTTATTTACGATTATGCTTTTGTAATGTTACTGGGGCTTTCACTTCTTCTTACTTATTTAATTCTTAACTAAAATGAATTTTCCTATTTTATCAACTTTAATATTTTTACCTTTAATAAGTTCTCTCTTCATATTTTTATCAAAAGGACAGAAAAATAATTATAGCGCTATTTATATTTCTTTATTCAGTAGTTTAGCTACGTTCATTTTATCTATATTTGTTTGGTATTCAATGGACTTTTCATCTTCAGAATTTCAATTTTTGGAAGAACAGTCTTGGATAAATAATTTTATTAAATTTAAATTAGGAGTAGATGGTATTTCAATACTATTTATTATTTTAACAACATTAATTACACCCATTTGTATAGTCTCTTGTATAAATAGTGTTAAAGACAGAATTAAAGAGTTTCTAATTGCAATTTTAGTTTTAGAAACTTTCATGATTGGTGTTTTTTGTTCATTAGATCTTGTTGTCTTTTACTTATTCTTCGAAGCAGGATTAATACCAATGTTTTTAATTATAGGTGTATGGGGTGGGCCTAAAAGAGTCTATTCAGCTTTTAAATTTTTCTTATTTACGCTATTAGGCTCGGTTTTAATGCTTGCTGCCATCATAGCTATTTACTGGATAACTGGAACAACTGATGTAACTCAGATTTACGAGATCAAAATACCTAAAGAATATCAAAATTTATTATGGTTAGCTTTTTTCAGTTCTTTTGCAGTAAAAATGCCTATGTGGCCAGTACACACCTGGTTGCCAGATGCACACGTAGAAGCACCAACAGCTGGATCAGTAATTTTAGCTGCTATACTGTTAAAAATGGCGGGTTATGGGTTTTTAAGATTTTCTGTGCCAATGTTCCCTTTAGCTTCTGAGTATTTTACTCCATTGATTTACACTCTAAGCATAATTGCAATTATCTACACTTCATTAGTTGCTTTGATGCAAGAAGATATGAAGAAATTAATTGCATATTCATCAGTTGCTCATATGGGATATGTAACATTAGGAATATTCACTTTTACAAAACAAGGCATAGAAGGCAGTATTTATCAAATGATAAGTCATGGATTAATTTCAGCAGCTTTATTTTTATGTGTTGGAGTTATTTACGACAGATTGCATTCAAGAATGATAAGCACTTATGGGGGAATAGTTAATTATTTACCAAAATATTCTTTTTTATTTATCGTTTTTGCTTTAGCCGGATTAGGTTTGCCTGGAACTTCTGGTTTTTTAGGAGAGTTTTTAGTTCTAACCGGCGCGTTTCAAAAAAGTTATTTGGTGGCGATGTTAGCTACTTTTGGCGTAGTTCTTGGAGCAGCTTACATGCTTTGGCTTACAAAGAGAGTTATTTTTGGAGTTACTAATAACGAAGAAGTTAAAAAAATGCATGATGTTAATAAAACTGAAATTTTAATGTTAGGTATTTTAACTTTTTTAGTTATAGTTTTTGGATTTTATCCAGCACCTTTACTAGAAACTTTTGATATTTCTGTAAATAATTTAATTAACAACTATGAAATGGCAATTAGTTCTGGAGGAATAGAATAAAATGTTAAATAATTTAAATATTTTACTACCTGAAATATTCTTAACTTTATCGATCTTTTCGGTCTTGATGATTGGAGTTTTTATCAAAGAGAGTTTTAGTTTAATTTTCAATTTAAGTTCAGTGATTATTCTTTTTACAATTGCTATAATTTTAAATAGCTCGAATGAAACAGAAAAAATATTTTTAGACAGTTTCACAAGAGATTCCTTTTCAAATTTTTTTAAAATTTTGATTTTAATAGCAAGTTTGTTTGTTCTTAATACATCTAAAGTTTTTATAATTGATAATAAAATAGGAAAGTTTGAGTACCCGATAATAATTCTTCTCTCAATCTTAGGTATGTTTTTTATGGTAAGTTCAAATGATATAATTTTATTTTATCTTGGTTTAGAGTTACAATCTTTATCTCTTTATATTTTAGCTTCTATTGATAGAGATAATTTAAGATCATCAGAGTCTGGTATAAAATATTTTGTACTAAGTGCCTTATCTTCAGGTCTATTATTGTATGGTTGTTCATTATTGTATGGTTTTACCGGATCCACAAATTTTGACCTAATAGCAGATCAGTTAATTAAAGATAATACAGGTGCTGTTTTTGCTATGGTATTTGTTTTAGTTGGACTTGCATTTAAAGTATCGGCAGTTCCGTTTCATATGTGGACTCCTGATGTATATGAAGGAGCGCCCACATCTATAACTAGTTACTTTGCAGTTGTTCCAAAAGTTGCTGGTTTAGCAGTATTGATCAAGTTTATGTTTATACCATTTTCAAATATTTTATCAGAATGGCAATTAATAATTATTTTTATTTCAATTGCATCAATGATCTTAGGTGCAGTAGCAGCGATAGTTCAAAAAAATATTAAAAGATTATTAGCCTATAGTTCAATCGGACATGTGGGATATGCTTTGGCTGGTGTGGCCACCGGAGTTATTTCTGGATATGAAAGTTCAATTATTTATATATCGATTTATGTAGTTATGAATATTGGAGCATTTTCTTGTCTTTATTTGTTAAAAAAAGATGGGGAGTACCGAGAAAACATATCAGATTTATCGGGATTATCGAAAAAACAACCTCTTTTAGCAATTTCGTTTTTGGTAATATTATTTTCTCTGGCAGGCATACCACCTCTTGCAGGATTTTTTGCAAAGTTTTATGTCTTTACTGCTGTCATAGAGCAAAAGATGTATGCCTTGGCAATCATTGGATTATTAACAACAGTAATCTCAGCTTTTTATTATTTAAGAATTATCAAAATAATTTATTTTGATGACAGTGCAATTTCTTTTGATCCTGTAAAAAATAGTGTTGCAAAATTATCAGTTTTAATAAGTTGTGCAATTTTGATTACATTCTTTTTGTACCCAGCTATTTTAAACAATGTAGTGGATGCACTATTTATTAATTAATGAAAATTAAGTCATTAAAATTTAAAAGTGTTAATAGCACAAATGATATTGCATTAGACCTAATTAAAAGAAACAAATTTAAGCCTACTCTAATTTCCGCAGAACAACAAATTAAAGGTAGGGGAACAATGGGAAAAAAATGGGTTTCCAAAAAAGGAAATTTGTATCTGACAATTTATTTCGAAATTAACCAAAAAAAAATTAACTTTAAACATTACGCAGTACTTAATGCATATTTATTAAAATATATAATTAGAAAAAACTATTCAGATCAGGTTCAAATTAAATGGCCTAATGATTTATTGATTAAAAAAAAAAAAATTTGTGGAATTTTACAAGAAGTGCTCAAAAATGGAAAAAAAAACTACCTAATAATTGGAATAGGCATTAATACAAATTTTAATCCGATAACCAAACAATTTAATTCAATTTCATTAAAAGATATAACTAAAAAAAAAATTAATAACAAAAAGCTTTTAGAAAATATCAGAAAAGAGTATGAAAATTTGCTAAGAAGATTAAAAACACATTCATTTCAAGAGTTAAAAAAAATATATAAATAATTTATGAAATACTTAATCGGAGATATAGGCAACACTTCCACGAAAATTTGCCTTTTAAATCACAAATTTAAAATTATTAAACATTTTGAAATTGATACAAAAAAAAATATTAAAAATAATTTTTTTAAAAGTATTTTAAGTCGTTATAAAACAAAAAGTCTAAATCCAAATTTTTTATTTTCAAGCGTTGTTCCATTAGCATTTAAAGAAATGAAAAAAAGATTTAAATATACTAAATATAAAATCTATGAAGTTAAGGATTTTGATTTAAAAAAAATAATCAAATTAAATATAAAAAATACAAAACAACTAGGCTCAGATAGAATAGCAAATGCTGTTGGTGTTCAAAAGTTTAAAAATTGTTTAGTAGTAGATTTTGGAACAGCTACTACATTTGATATTATTAAGAACAACATCTATGAAGGAGGCGTAATTGCTCCGGGTGTTAAACTTTCAATTACCAATTTATATAATTCAACTGCTCTACTTCCTCTGATTAAATTGAAAAATATTAAAAAAAGTTTTGGAAAAAATACTAAAGATGCTCTTAATGCTGGATTTATGTGGGGTTACGAGGGCTTGATAAATAATATAATAAATAAAATTGTTAAAACTAATAAAAAAAATTTTAAAATTATTTTTACTGGCGGTTATGCAAATTTTTTTAAATATTCAATTAAAAAAAAAGTGTTGATCGATCAAAATATAACAATCAAAGGAATAGCAAAAATTTATAAGAAATTTTTATGAGTAAAGAAGAATTACTTTTTTGTCCATTAGGTGGATCTGGTGAAATTGGCATGAATATGAATCTCTTTGCGTATGGCAAAGAAGATAATCAAAAGTGGATAATCGTTGATATGGGAGTAACTTTTGCAGATGATTCCATTCCTGGTATTGATTTAATTATGCCTGACCCAGGTTTTATAATTGATAAAAAAGATGATTTACTCGGCGTAGTTTTAACTCATGCACATGAAGATCACATCGGTGCCGTAGCACATATTTGGCCTGAGCTTAAATGCAAATTATATGCAACACCTTTCACTGCAGCATTAATAACAGAAAAATTTAAAGAAAAAAAAATTGATATCTCTCCTTATTTAAAAATTGTACCTTTGAATAGCAAAATTAAACTTGGAGAATTTGAAATAGACTTCGTTACATTAACTCACTCAATTTTAGAGCCTAATGGATTAAGTATTAAAACACCATTAGGAACAATTTTACACACAGGCGATTGGAAAATAGATCCTAATCCTTTGATCGGAAATAAAATTGATGAAAAAAAATTAAAAAAAATTGGAGATGAGGGTGTTTCTGCAATGATTTGTGACTCAACAAATATTTTTAGCCCGGGAAGAGCAGGATCAGAGTCAGACGTAAGGGACAGCTTGCTTAGAATAATGGAGCTTAAAACAAAAAGAATTTTAGTTACTTCATTTGCTTCAAATGTGGCAAGGATGGAATCTATTTTTTATTGTGCGAATAAAACAGGAAGATCTATTTGTCTTGTTGGAAGATCAATGCACCGAATATACAAAGCTGCGAAAAAATGTGGTTATCTAAAAGGATTAATTGAACCACTCGAACCAAGAGATGCAAAAAAGGTATCTAAAAATAAAATCCTCTATTTAGCAACTGGTAGCCAAGGTGAACCTATGGGGGCCATGAATAGAATAATTAACGGAACTCACCCAGAAGTATTTTTAGAAGATGGTGATTGTGTAATTTTTTCTTCAAAAATTATTCCTGGAAATGAAAAAAAATTATATCAACTACAAAATCTAATAGTAAGAAATAATATTGAGATAATTAGTGAAGAAAATGAGTTTGTCCATGTATCAGGTCATCCTAATAGAGATGATTTAAAAGATATGTATAAATGGGTAAAACCTAAAAGTGTTATTCCAGTACATGGTGAGCACAGACATATGCAAGAACATGTAAAGTTTGCTAAAGAAATGCAAGTTCCTAAAACATTACTAATTGAAAATGGAGACATAATAAAATTATTACCAGGTAAAGCTCCAGAAATTGTAGATAAAGCACCATCAGGCAGAATTTATTTAGATGGTAGTGTGAATGTTGAAAAAGATTCACAGTCAATTAAAGATAGAAAGAATCTATCAATCAATGGCTATTTAGAAATTACACTTTTACTTTCAAATAATGGAAAAATAAAAAAACCAATCATTTCTTTCAAAGGGATACCGGAAAGTCAAAAAAAAGATCCGTTTATATTTGCTATGGAAGATGAAATCTTTAATATTTGTAGAACATTTTCTTTAGATAACGCAAATCAACAAAAAAATCTAATAGAGACAATTAAACAGAATTGCAGAAGAATCGTTAGAGAAAAAACAGGAAAAAAGCCTTTCACTAATATTAATATTGCGAGGGTTTAGTGGGAATTACTGGTTCTATTATAGTTTATGTTTTAATATGGTGGATAATTTTCTTTTCCGTGCTACCGGTTGGAATTCAATCAAATAAAGAAAAATTTAAAGAAAAAATAGAGGGTGTAGATCCTGGAGCTCCTATAAATCCTAAAATTGGGAAAAAATTTTTAATTACAACTTTAATTACTTCTATAATTTTTATTGTAATATATTATCTAGTTGAGTTTAATTTATTAAATTTAAGAGAATATTTACAATAGAATGCATCTTTCAAAATTATTTATTCCAATTACTAAAGATTTTCCCGCTGAAGCTAAGATTAAGTCTCATCAGTTAATGTTAAGAACAGGTATGATAAAACAATCTTCAGCAGGAATTTATTCTTGGTTACCTTTAGGGTTCAAAATAATGAAAAAAATAGAGCAAGTGGTTAGAGAGGAACAAAGCTCTATCGGTGCTCAAGAAATGTTAATGCCAACGATTCAATCATCTGAAATTTGGAAAGAAAGTGGCAGATACGAAGATTATGGTGAGGAAATGCTAAGAATAAAAGATCGCCAAGGCAGAGAAATTTTATATGGACCAACAAATGAAGAGCTTATTACAGATGTTTTTAGATCAAGTGTAAAATCATATAAATCGCTGCCACAACTTTTGTATCATATTCAATGGAAATTTAGAGATGAGATAAGACCTAGGTTTGGAGTAATGCGGTGTAAAGAATTTTATATGAAAGATGCTTATTCTTTTGATGTTTCAAATGAAGATGCAAAAAAATCGTATAATAAAATGTTTTTCTCCTATCTTAAAACTTTTAATAGATTGGGATTAAAAGCAATTCCTATGGCCGCAGATACAGGACCTATAGGCGGAGATTTATCTCACGAATTTATCATATTAGCTGAAACCGGAGAAAGTCAAATATATGCAGATAAAAAAATTTTCGAGATTGATTTCAACAAATATGAATTCGAAGATAGTTCTCTAGCTCAAATGCGAAAAGATTTTACTGATGTTTATGCTGTAACCGATGAGAAGTATAATGAAAAAAAATTTAATGAGTCCGTAGATAAAAAAGATCAGATTAAAACTAAGGGAATTGAAGTTGGACATATATTTTATTTTGGAGACAAATACTCAAAACCAATGAGATGCACAATTGACGATAAAAGTGGAAAAAAAATATCAGTAAAAATGGGATCTTATGGTATTGGAGTTTCTAGATTAGTTGGAGCAATAATTGAAGCTAAATATAACAACAACGTAATGAAATGGCCAAAATCCGTTTCACCATTCGATGTGGTAATAATTCCAAGTTTTAATAAAAATAATAAAGAAAATTTAATAAAAGCTGAAAAAATTTACCATGATCTAAAAAAACAAAATATTGACGTATTGTTAGATGATGTTGATGAAAATATGTCTAATAAATTTAAAAAACATGACCTGATAGGTATACCTTACCAAATTATTATTGGGTCAAAATCTGAAGGTGACAGATTTGAGTTTAAAGAACTAAACTCTGAAAGTTCAATATTAAGTTTAGAAGACATTAAATCTAAACTTAAGAATTGATACCTTGTTTACAAAAATTGAAAGATTAATTTCATTAAGAAATCTTAGACCCAAAAAAAAAGAGGGGTTTTTAAAAATAATTTCTATTTTTTCCTTTTTAGGAATAATGCTTGGGGTGGCAATACTAATTATTGTTATGTCAGTAATGAATGGTTTTAAAACTGATTTAACTAAAAAAATTTTAGGTCTTAATCCTCATATAGTAATCCAACCAAACAGCTTTACAATAAATAATGAATATTTATTAAAACTACGCCAAGAATTTCAAGATATATCTATAAGCAAAACCTTTTCTGGTGAGGGTATAGTAATAAGTAATGATAAAGCAAAAGGAGTAATACTTAAAGGTATAAATCAAAACGAAAAAAAAATTTCTGAATTTTTAGAAAAAAATATTGTATCAGGTAAACCTGAAGAGTTTAATAAGAATAGTATATTTATTGGATCTGAGCTTGCTTTTAATCTTAATTTAAAAGAAGGTGATTATACTAGCTTAATGTCTTCTGCATTTGTTGCTACGCCTTTGGGAAATTTGCCTAAGCAAGAAAATTTTAAAGTTTCAGGTATTTTCAACACAGGTTTCATAGAATTTGATCAGAATATAATTTTTTTAAACGTAAATGATGCTCTATCAATTTTTGACAAGGATTTAGAAGATCAAAATATTGAAATATATCTAAATGATCCTTTAAAAGCTAATAACTACAAAAAAAAAATTGAAAAATTAAATCAAAATTACTTTATTTATACTTGGATAGATTTAAATGAATCTTTTTTTAGTGCTCTAAAAATTGAAAGGAATGT